>Ga0123354_10003012_pt1 | contig 22932 bp, 18 predicted proteins | sample TergutLab28metaG_2_FD_97872 | JGI IMG/M metagenome (GOLD analysis project Ga0123354, IMG submission 97872) | Labiotermes labralis P4 segment gut microbial communities from Petit-Saut dam, French Guiana - Lab288 P4 | ecosystem: Host-associated > Arthropoda: Insects > Digestive system > Gut ... | reverse complement strand
TCATTTAGGGAATATCTGAAATTTTATCATAATATTGATGTAAAGGTTCATTCATTTGAAGAAATATTAACCGGTAATTTATCTTTACTTAACAATATAGAGCACCCGTTGCCGTTATTCAGAAACTATTTGCAAAAAGGATATTATCCTATGGCAGTGGAAGATAATTTTGATATTAGACTGGGACAAATCCTGAATTTAACATTGGAAAACGATATACCTCAATTCGCCAATCTATCGGTAACCACAGTGCGCAAGTTGAAGCGTTTGTTACTTGTCATCGCTGAAAGTGTGCCGTTTAAACCCAATTTTGCTTCGCTTGCAACTAAATTGGAGGTAAGCCGCAATTCACTTGAAGAATATATGTCGCTGATAGAAGATGCCGGACTGATAGCTCGTCTGCGCGACCAATCGTCAGGAATAATCGGTTTGGGAAAAGTAGATAAAGTATATTTGGACAATACAAATCTGATATACCATTTATCCGAACAGAATCCGGAAATCGGAAATATCCGTGAAACATTTTTCCTGAATCAAGCACGTATAAATAATGCACCGGTATCTTCGGTTGTCGCAGATTTTAAAATAGCTCAATGTACTTTTGAAGTTGGAGGTAAAAATAAAACGCAAGAGCAGATAAAAAACACGCCTAACGCTTTTATTGCGAAAGACAATATTGAATATGGGTATAAAAATGTTATACCATTGTGGGCGTTTGGTTTGAATTATTGATTCAATTAGAAATATTTACTGAGTTTTATATATAAATTATGAATGCCAATTTTATTCTCCAAGAACTATTCTCGGTCGCTAATCCCGATAAAGCGCGTTTCCTGCAAGGATTTTTCAAAACCGGCAAAGGACAATATGCCGAAGGCGATGTCTTGCTCGGAATAGTTGTTCCCCACACGCGGGATATTGTGAAACGAAGTCCGCCTTTGTCCTTCGATGAAATCCAAATTTTGCTGGATTCTAAATATCACGAAGCGCGTTTAGCAGGATTGTTATTTCTTGTCAAACAATTCAAGAAAGCTAAAAAAGAAGAGGAGCGGAAAGCAGTTTTTGATTTTTATTTGCAAAACGCCCGTAAAGCGAATAATTGGGATTTGGTCGATGTTACTTGCCGTGATATTATCGGCGAGTATCTGTTGGATAAAGAAGACAGAAGCATTCTTTACCGCTTGGCGGAAAGCGATAATCTTTGGGAACAGCGGATAGCTATTGTTTCAACATGGACATTTATTAAGCATAAACAATTGGATGATACTTTGGCAATTGCTGAAAAGCTACTTAACCATAAACACGATTTAATACACAAAGCCGTTGGATGGATGTTGCGTGAAGTCGGGAAAAAAGACCGTGAAACCTTGGTCGAGTTTCTGGAAGCTCATCGTGCAGAAATGCCTCGCACCACTTGGCGATATGCAATCGAACATTTCAGTCCGGAAGAACGCGCTTTGTTATAATCTTTCTACAAAAATATTAAATTTTTCTTTGTTAATCAAATTTAAAATAGTAATTTCGCCTCATGAATTAACAAGTAGTATTATATTAAGTTCAATCGCATATTTTTACTAATGGGTTATATATAAAAGAATTATAAAAACTATCATCGTATGAATATTAATAATATTTTGAACATATTTGCTCCTAAAGATGTAAAGTTTATTCCCTTACTAAGAGAGATAGCCGAAACTGCCGATAGGGCGGCAGAACTTTTAAATAAGTTATTTGCTTTGAAGAACCAGAAACAAATTGCCGAATTAAGCAAGTCCATTAAATCAGAAGAGACCAACGGCGACAAAGCAACCATAGAAATATTCAAATTGCTCAACGAAACGTTTATAACACCTTTCGACAGAGAAGATATTACGATGTTGACCGATGCTTTGGATGATGTAATTGATATCATCAATCGGGTGGCGCATAAAATTGTACTTTTTTCTCCGGAAACGCTTCCGCCTGCTACGTTGGAAATGACTGAAGTTATTAAAAAAGGTACTACTGAGATTAAGTATGCCGTTAACGAATTAACCAATATAAGAAAATCAAACGAGCAAATCAAGGCGTACACGAAAGAAATCAAACATCTTGAAGAAGAAGCCGACCGAATCTATGAAAAAGGGACTTCAAGTCTTTTCAAAAGCGATATGCGAACCATTGAACTGATAAAATTAAAGGAAATAATCCAAGAATTGGAGAAAGCTGCCAATAGGATAAATTCTGTGGGTAAAATATTGAAAACCATGATTGTAAAATATGCTTAATTAAAATACGAACAGTCATGACATTATTAATTATTGTTATTGTTTTGGCGATTATTTTTGATTTTCTCAATGGTTTTCATGATGCGGCTAACTCCATCTCAACCGTTGTAGCATCACGGGTTTTGACCCCTTTCCAAGCAGTTATATGGGCGGCTGCATTCAATTTCATTGCTTATTTTATAGCTGTCCATTTTTTAGGAGGATTTGGCGAAAGCATCGCTAACACGGTTGCTAAAACGGTTAAACCTGATTTTATTACAACACAAATTGTTGTTGCAGGTCTTATTGCAGCAATTGTTTGGAATTTGATTACCTGGTGGTTAGGAATACCATCGTCTTCTTCTCATACGTTAATCGGCGGCTTTGCCGGAGCTGCTATTGCAGGAAATCATTTTAATTTTGCTTCCGTAGATGGTGGAACCATTGGGTTTATAGCCGCATTTATTATTTTAGCTCCATTGATTGGTATGGTCATTGGATTATTAGTTACCATTATTACTTATCATATAACAAAAAATGTAAAACCGCATAAAGCGGATAAATGGTTCAAACGTCTGCAGCTTGTATCGTCCGCAGGTTTAAGTATCGGGCATGGATTAAATGATTCTCAAAAAGTGATGGGAGTTATTGGCGCTGTGTTAATTGCAAACAGAACGCTCCCCGGTTTACCCGGTTTTATGAAAATGAGCAGTATGGCTGAAATTCATGATTGGATTCCTTTTACATGTTTTACTGCCATTGCTTTGGGTACGATGTTCGGAGGATGGAAAATAATAAAAACCATGGGAAGCGGCATCACTAAAATTACTTCAGTAGAAGGTTTCTGCGCTCAAACTGCCGGCGCCATTACTTTGTATATATCGGAAGGCTTGCATGTGCCGGTGAGTACAACACACACAATTACCGGAGCGATTATGGGCGTAGGCGCCGTGAAGCGGCTTACAGCAGTCCGTTGGGGTGTAACTATCAATCTTTTATGGGCATGGATACTCACTATACCCGTGAGCGCCATACTTGCCGCTTTAATTTATTCAGTTGTTCGCTGGATTTGAATCTGAAAGATTTTACTCATAAATTTTTTAATAAAATTCAACCTTAACTAAATAATATTCATTTCTATTTTGATATTATTAGAATAGTATTTATCTTTGCACAAAAATTTTGATGCGATGTTACCCTATTTATGCCCCGGTTGCCAATCGCAACTGAAAGTAAAAAGCCTGAGTTGTAAGCAATGCGGCACAGAAGTTATCGGACTTTACGATTTGCCGGCGTTAGCCTGTTTACCGCAGGACGACCAAACCTTTGTCTTGAATTTTGTGAAATGCAGCGGCAGTTTGAAAGATATGGCTAAACAATTGGGTTTGAGCTATCCGACCGTGCGAAACTTATTAGATGAAATCATTCAAAAAATAAACAATTATGAAAAGCAAATGGAAATGGGTTTATAATCCTTTTGAACGTATCGCCGGTTGGTCGGCTTTGGTGATTGGCGTTGTCGTTATGGCGCTTACTGCTGTTATCGGAAAACTCAATCGGGTTGCTTTTGATGGCGTATTGTATGCTCATGCAGGAGCGTCATTCAGTTTTTTGACATCGTTTGCCATGCGAGCGATTAATTTTCTTGCCTTGTTCCTTACGATGTGGGTAGCAGGTATTCTCTTTTCCAAGAGCAAAGTGCGGGCAGTTGATGTGGCGGGAACAATGGCTCTTGCGCATATTCCGATATTGCTGTTTGCGGTGATATGTTTTTTGCCTGTTATTCCTGCCGGTCTTTACGATATTCCGCGTATTATCATCTTTAGCATCATCTACATACTGTTTGCAATATGGGTGATTGCTTTAATGTATAACGCTTATTCTGTGTCGTGCAATTTGAAAGGTACAAAAGCTGTTGTCTCGTTTATTGTCGCTTTGCTGGTTGCGGAAATTATATCAAAACTTGTTATTATTTTCCTGTTGAGCGGTTTGTTTACTCACAGCCCTGCAATGAACGTATCCGAAAACAATTTGACAAAAGATCCGGTGGTCGTTACCGACTCATTGTCTATCCGGCAAAAAACGAAAAATGTAGTCAAATCTTTTGAACAAGGCAATTATAAAGATATTACGGTTTATTTCGATTCAACCATGAGAAAAGGGTTATCGTCAGAAGGTTTAAAATTAGCTTGGATACAAACCAGTATGACCTGCGGACCGTTTGAAAAAGCCAATTTGGATAGCTTAAAAGAAACGCATGTCGACAAATATGATGTAATCGAAGTTCCGTTTTCTTTTCAGAAAGAAAATCTAAACCTTCGATTAGCTTTTAACGGTAAGGGAGAAATCAGCGGATTGTTCTTTGTGCCGATTAATAAATAAAATGGTAACTTTATACCAGATAATATCTAATTCTACATTAACAGATTAAATGAATATGTTATTAACAATCAATATTAAAACTCATATTTAACACTTGGGGTTTTACCGTTCTTGATAAACTTCATAATCTGTTAAAGTAGAATTAAAACGAAATAATAATAAAACATACTAACATGAAACGAATTATACTATTATCACTAAGCCTTTTATTGGCTTTATCGGCTTTTTCGCAAGACATCACAGGCTCATGGAATGGCGTGTTGAATGAATTAAAATTACGACTCGTCTTCCACATCGCCAAAACCGGCGACAGCTACACTTCCACGATGGATAGTCCCGACCAGAAAGCTTTTGGAATACCGGTTACCGCTACCACGTTCGACGGGTTAAAACTGTCGCTGGCGGTTTCCAATATCGGGTTGCTATACGAAGGTGAATTAAGAAACGATTCTATTGTGGGAACATTCAAGCAAAACGTATTTTCGGTTCCAATGATATTGACAAGGACGCCGCAAGAAGTGAAACCCGTTGCCAGACCGCAAGACCCAAAACCGCCGTATCCGTATCGCTCGGAAGAGGTGACGTTTGAAAATAAATCAGCAGGAATCACGCTTGCCGGAACGCTAACCATGCCTCCATCGGGCAACAACTTTCCGGCAGTGATACTCATCGCAGGTAGTGGAGCTCAGAATCGAAATGAAGAAATCATGGGACACAAGCCGTTTTTAGTTATCGCGGACTACCTCACCCGGCAAGGGATAGCCGTCCTCCGCTACGACAAGCGCGGTATAGGTCAATCAACCGGTGACTTCCGCTCAGCTACTACTGCCGATTTTGCCGCCGATGCTGAGAGCGCTGTTGCCTATCTGAAAACCCGTGAAGAAATCAATCCGCACAAAATAGGATTAATCGGGCACAGTGAAGGAGGAATTATTGTTCCCATGATTGCTGCGCGCTCAAATGATGTTGCTTTTATCGTGATGCTTGCCGGTTCAGGCATACGCGGCGACTCATTGCTGTTGTTGCAAAATGAACTGATAGCAAAGGCTTCGGGAATGCCGGAAGACAAAATTGCAAGAGGAAGCAAACTCAACACTTTGATATTTGGTAAGATAACAAGTGCAAAAGATAGTGTGACCTTACAGGAAATGACCGATTTTATGACAACTTTAAAATCTGAAGCTGCTGAGTTTATACCTAACGGAATGAATTCAGACGATTTTATCAAAAACTCTGCGATGCAGATGACAAATCCATGGATGCAATATTTCCTCCGTTATGACCCTGCACCTGCGCTTGAAAAAGTAAAATGTCCCGTATTGGCGTTGGATGGCGAAAAAGATTTACAGATTGCTCCAAAAGAAAACCTTTCGGCAATCAGTGCAGCGCTGAAAAAAGGCGGTAATAAAAAGGCAACCGTTAAAGAGTATCCCGACCTCAATCACTTGTTCCAGCATTGTACTACAGGACTTCCCAGCGAGTACAGCATAATCGAAGAAACAATATCGCCGGAAGTGCTACACGATATTGCCGAGTGGATGATGCAGGTTGTCCGGTAGCCCGGACAACCTAACCTGAACTATTTTATTGTCCCGCTTTATCCTTCAGCGCCTGAATTTGCTTTTCCGCCTGAGCGTTTAAGTTGTCGGCTTGTTTTTGAGCCTGGTCTTTTAATTTTTGAGCCGCCGCTTGCGCCGCTTTCACCGCAGCTATTTTCGCTAACGGATTGGATGTTTTATTCGCCTGATCGATTAGATTTTGTCCTTGCTTGTCTGCTTCGGCGACCAATTTATCGCCGGCATCTTTCGCCTGCTGACGAATATTTTCAATTTGTTCATTGGCTTTATCCGTTACTTGCTGAGTTACAGAGGCTCCTTGATTATTGCCACCCAAGGCGGACCCTGCCAGATTATTCAACAATTGGCTGGCTACATTCTTGAGGTCGATGTTGAACTTGGGATTCGTAAAAGTTCCTCCAATCAGCACGGTTACATTGTTCAAATATTGATTGGATAAGTTCCCTGCAAGATTGACTAATGCCTTATAATTAATGGTTTGATCTAAACCGGTTGATCCTTGCAGATTTATTTTTCCTGAGCCGAAATTTACATCGAAAGGCTTTGTTGAAACGCGTCCGCTGTCGATCGAAAAAGGCAGTTTCAAATCCTTAATTTTCATCTCTTTTAAAGATTCATTTTTCAAGGTAGAAGCCAATCCGTTTAATACCGAATTTCCGGTAATTGCTACATTTCCGGAACTTAATAAACCGCTGGCGGTTAAAGAAGGGAGAAGCGGCATAAAGTTTTTATCTAAAGGCGAAACCATTTGGAATTTGGTGGAATAATTTCCTGTCAAATTTTCAAAGATAGGAGCTAATTTTTTGATAGTGAGAAATGTTGAAAAAGTCTGAGCAAATGAAACTTCTTGCATGTCTAAGTTTAGCGAAACATCGGGTTGCTGAGGATTTTTTCCGGTATCGTAATAACCGCTCACATTCATTTTTCCTCCTAAAGCGTTCATGGATAAATTTTTCATTTCGGCTTTTCCGTCTTTGACCGTGATTTGTCCGACAACTTGATTCATTGTTAATTGCTGAAATATCACTTGTTTAAAGTCGCCTGTCAGATTTAAATCCAGATTTTTCGGTATTTCAATAACTCCTACTTGAGTTGAATCTTTGGAAGATGCTGTACTTTCAGTCATGAAATCATTAAGATTGAGATAATTGGAAGTGACGGTCAGGTTCCCGGTTAAGGTTTGATTTTTCATAAAATAGGGGAGGACGTTTTCCAATTTCCCATTCGCAGCCAGATCGTTTTTCCCGATTTGTGCCGATAAATTGTTTAAATTTACGTACTGCGGCGAAAAAGAAAGTCCTGCATTGTGAACCTGAATATTCTTGCCTTCGGAATTAATTTGCATTTCTTTGATATTCAGCGTTCCGGAAGCTTCAACCTTATCATACTGTGCGTTGTTGATATACGACATCCGGGTTGCTAATTTCATATTTGCAGATAAATTACCGTTTAACTCCATACTATCCAGAGGATAAACTTTTTTCACCATGCCTAAATCCAAATTTCCTACTGCCGATAAACGGATGTTGGGGTCGCTGATGAGCGTACTCAAATAGAGTTGAAAATCAAATGGATTTCCTCCCAGTTCAAAATGCGAATCGGAAATTTCTACTATGGTATTATCCATGCTACCGCCTGCGCTGTAGGCATGAACATTCGTGCGAATATTTTTGACGGATTCAGGCAGTCCCGGATATTGGAAAAATGCGTCGGAAATAAGTAATTTGGCATCGAAAGCCGGTGTGGTATTTCCTTTCATCACTCCTTTAGCGCTTGCTTCCAAAGAAACTTTCCCTGAAGTTTTTAAGTCCTTAAAATCTTTCGAATAAATCGCCGGTATTAACGATAGGATGTCTTTGAATTGTGTGTCAGGAGCGCTCAGTCGAATATCCATATCCGTGCTTATTGTGTCCGGAAAACTTACCCAACCGTCGAGATTTGCTTTAATTTCATTGAGTTGCAACTTATTATCGGCAAATGTAAATTTCATGTTTTTTAAATCAGCGTTAATCGTAGCATCTCCTTTCGCATTTGCTTTCGATAAATATGGAATCCGATCCATCAGAAAATACAGTGTATCGACAGTAAAATTAGTTTTAATCTTCGTTTCATCGGCAGTCATATCACCTGAGAGAGTCAGATTAATATTTTGTAAGCCGACATTAATTTTGGAAGAGTCGTTGTCGAAATAAACACTGGAATTACTAACGTTTACTTCTTTCAACTTGAGTTTGAAAGAAGAGGTTCCTCCCTCTGTTTTTGCCGCCGTACTGTCTTCTTTCATAATGTCCCAATTCGCTTTTCCCGATTCGAGAACGTGTGCGCGTACATAAGCCTTATCGGTAAGAATTTTCGTAACTTCATATCCCGATTTTCCAAAGAAGCTCTTAAGATTAACCGTAGCTGAAAGCGATTTAGCATAGAAAAGCGTATCGTTTTCAAATTCGTTTATTCCAATGATTTTCAAATTATCTATTGAAATGGACGCATTAGGGAAACTCCGGAAAAAATTTAATCCCACTCCGTCGAAGTCAACATGAGCATTCACAGTCTGGTTAATTTCCTTTTTAACTAAGTTAACGATTTTTCCTTTAAAAAGAAAAGGAAGAGCAATTAACGCAATCAACACCACCAACAGGACGATTCCTGTTATTTTCAGTAACCTTTTCATAATGTCTTGTTTTTTAATATTATACTTATTACTTATTTATAAATTATTTAAAATATGACCCATTCGTTCTTTTTTGGTTTTCAAATAAAATTCATTGTACGGATTCGGCGTTATTTCGATGGGAATGTTTTCAACGATTTCTAAACCATATCCTTCCAATGCGGCTCGCTTGACCGGATTATTGGTTATCAATCTGATTTTGGATATACCTAATTCCCTGAGTATTTGAGCGCCGACACCATATTCTCTTTCGTCGGAATCGTGTCCCAGATGCAAATTAGCATCGACCGTATCCAAGCCTTCTTCCTGCAATTTATAAGCTTTCATTTTATCCATTAAGCCGATTCCGCGTCCTTCTTGGTTTAAGTAAACGACAGCTCCTTTTCCCTCTTTTTCAATCATTTTCATTGAATGATGCAATTGTTCGCCGCATTCGCAACGCAACGAGCCGAAAATATCGCCGGTAGCGCAAGACGAGTGCATTCGAACCAGAACCGGTTCGTCTTTTTTCCATTCGCCTTTTATCAATGCAATATGTTCTAATCCATTGGATTTTTGGCGAAAAGGAATTAACCGGAAATGACCGTATTGCGTTGGCATATTCACCGTTTCACCTTTTTCTACCAACGTTTCAAAACTTAGCCGGTAGCTAATCAAATCCTTGATGGTGATGATTTTAATGTCGAAATTCTTCGATACTTTGATTAAGTCGGGTAAACGCGCCATCGTTCCGTCTTCGTTGATGATTTCAATTAAAGCTCCTGCGGGATAAAGCCCTGCCAGATGAGCTAAATCAATAGTTGCTTCCGTATGTCCGGCTCTTTTCAAAACTCCTTTTGAGCGGGCGCGGAGAGGACTGATATGCCCCGGACGCCCCAAATCGAAAGGTTTTGTATTCTTATCTGCTAATGCTTTAATGGTTTCGCACCGGTCGTACATCGAAACGCCGGTTGTACAGCCATCGCCGATTTTATCCACAGTGATTGTGAACGGAGTGTCGAATTTTGATGTGTTATTTGAAACTTGCATCTCCAATTCCAACTCTACACATCGTTCTTCGGTAATTGGAGCGCAAAGAAGCCCTCGTCCATGAGTCATCATGAAATTGATTTTTTCCGGCGTTACTTTTTCTGCAGCAATGATGAAATCACCTTCATTTTCGCGATTTTCATCATCAACTACGATTAGAAACTTTCCTTCGCGAAAATCTTCAATCGCTTCTTCAATAGTGTTTAATTTGTCTGAAAACATATCGTTGTTGTTTTTCTAAATCAGGAATGTTCTTCACGATCCCAATTTAAATTTCTTAATTCTTTACTTATTTCATCATTTACTTTCATTGTCGTCCGAAGATCGTTATTGATTTGTTTTTGCTTCAAAATGTGTAAAATATAGATTATGATACCTGCGGGTAGGAAAATGGAAAAGCTCCAGCATACCGCCGGTCGATTTAAAAACGCCCAATGATAAGGAGTTATTACCGGATAATCCATCAATTTTCCAATAATCAAATTTTCCTTTGAATTTAACAAGTCTTCGATCCATTGGTTCATAGAGGTTAGTAAGAGGTTTAACTCTTCATCATGAAACTGTTGCTTCCAGAACGAAAAATAGAACGGAATCATTCTTTTTTTTGCTAAGTAAAGCTTCGCATCATCGTTCCATTTCCCCATTAAGAGGACATCTTCGGGATAATCCGGATGAATCATAACAACCTCTTTCTTGGTATAATTTCTCATTTCACGTTTACCTATAAGCCGTTGCAACGTTTCTTTCCATGCGTCCGGATTCATCACTACCGAATCGTTTACCGCTTTATAAGTAAAAAATATTCCTAAGGAAGCTAATACAACCGAACTTAGCCACATTCCCTGCCAAACCGCCCAACTGTCTTGCTTTGCCATTTTCCAACCGAAGATATCAACGGTGTAATACACAAGAAATAGGATAATCGACAGAATAGCAGGTAGTCCTAATCCTCCTTTCCGGATAATTGCGCCTAAAGGGGCTCCGATGAAGAAAAACAACAAACAAGCCAATGAATACGTAAATTTTTTATGAAATTCAATTTGATGCCCTCTTATTTCGGCTTGCCGGGCGGACTGTGGAAACATTTGAAAATTAAAATCACTGGCTATTCGTTCGGTTTTCATTTTTGCATTTTCCAAAATTTGAATCCGCTGATTAATAGGAAGGCTGTCATAAAGCGATTGGAAATTAGGAGGAGGCAGGGTGTCCGGTTGAGGCAGATGCCGGTTTCCAGCATGTGTTTTTTCCTGTTTAAATGTGGATATATATACCTGAGAAACAAAAGACGGACGAATCACCCGAGCCATACTGTCATCTTCTGCGCTTGCAGTGCGGATAAAAGAACGTAAGGCGGGAATGTTTTTACTAAAATCTCTGTTTTGCGTTAATGATTTATCAACCATATTGAAATTGCTGTCAAATTCAATTAGAATGTCGCGCAATGAAAATGTGTCTCGTCGAAAAGAAATTTGATTCTGATTGTAGCGATTTTGGGTTGTTCCCATATTCTGAAATGATTCGCCGCTGTATAAGGTCACAATCAAATATTTTTTATCGTCCGACATTTTAATCCTACCCGAATCGGATACTATAACCATCGAGTTATCAAATCCTTTGGAATAATCATAAATCATCATGTTTCGCAGTAATCCTGTTTTTGTTTTATGGCGTACAAAGATATTATAGCCGGAAATTTCCTTATAAAATGAACCTTCGGGGATGTCTAACTCGGGCGATTTCATTCGGAGCGAGGCGACAATTGTCCACAATTTGGCTGAAGCTTTAGGTAAAACGTTGTTTTGAAAAACAAAAGCAATTCCGGAAATAAAAATAGTTAAAATAATCAAAGGTTTCATGATACGCAGGAGGGATATACCGGACGATTTCATAGCTAAAAGCTCAAAATGTTCTCCCAGATTTCCGAAAGCCATCAGCGATGCCAATAAAATAGCAATGGGAAGAGCCATAGGAACCAGCCAAATAGCGGCATAGAAGAAAAGTTGGGCTAAAACTTTCATTTCTACGCCTTTTCCGACCATATCGTCCACATATTTCCAAAGGAACTGCATCAGAAAAACGAAAAGGCATACGCTGAATGTCGCAAGCAATAATGGTAAAAAAGTTCCTATTACAAAAGAATATAGCCTTTTTATACGAAACATCAATTTCTATTTTGAACTACAAAGGTAGTACTTTTATGGAAAGAATATGAAATATTAAGGTCTTTATTTATAATCCAAGCGCTCTCTTCAACGTTTTAATTTGGGTTTCCCACAAGGCGACAGCATCTTTCTGCTCGTTTTTTTCAGCAAAATCGGTAATTTCTAATGTAATTCCTCCGGTTAACTCAATTTTCTGCAAGCGAAACTCAAAAAAGGAAGACGGATTTTCATCTTCCAACCAATGGAAACGAATGTAATTATACGGAATCATTCCCGTAACTTCCGCTTCATTGGAATAATTTTTCCATTGAAAAATGAACAATTTTCCATTGACGTCAACCGAATCGGCAAACCATTCGGATAAGCCGGAAGCTGTTGAAATATAGTTCCAAAGACTACTTTTACTTGCTCTATCAAGAACAAATTCGATATGAAATTTCTCTGTTTTCATTAATTATGTTAACAATATCGTTGCCCAAGATACGATATTTTTTTGAATAAACAAAAAAATAAGTACCTTTACCAAAATTTTAATTAAATAATAACTTTTACAGTCATGAAAAATAATATTTTTGAATTAACAACTACAGAGCTAAAAAACATTGCAAACCATCTTCAAAAGAAAATTGAAGAGGGTCTTGAGAAGGACGGTATGGAACTTTCGTGTATCCCAACCCATATCGTTCCGAAAAAAAACATTGAAGAGGGGAAAGTATTGGTACTGGATTGGGGAGGAACCAATTTCAGAGCTGCCATTGCTGAATTTAAAGATGGAAAAGCAACGATTATTGAGACTTTGCCGAAAGACAAGAAATATCCTTTGTCCGCAAAGGAAACCGTTGGCTTTGACCATAATAAATTACATGCAAAAATGGCGGGATGGATTGGTGAACTGAAACATTTGGACAAAGATGTGACTAAGATTGGCTATTGTTTTTCTTATCCGGCAGCTTCCCGTTTAAATGGCGACGCTATCCTTCTGCGATGGACGAAAGGAATCGATATTCCGGATATGATTGAAAAACCCGTTGGAGAACCATTGATGACGTATCTAAACAATCACAAGGATATTAAGACTACTTTTACGAATATCAAGGTCATCAACGATACGGTGGCTTGCCTTTTTGCCGGATTGAGCAAAACGGGCTATGATTCCTACATGGGGTTGATAGTCGGCACGGGAACCAACATGGCAAGTTTAATGCAGTTAGACAAGATTGAAAAACTAAAGAACAAAGCGAATGGTTCTATTCCGGTTAATCTGGAGTCGGGTAATTTCCACCCTCCGTATTTGACTATTGTTGACGGTTTAGTAGATGCCTTGTCGAATAATAAAGGGCAACAACGTTTTGAAAAAGCAATTTCCGGAGGATATGTAGGCGAAATATTCAAAACGGTTTTCATGCACGAGAAAATTGATTATAACTGCGACGGCGGCACCTTAGCTAAAATAATCAGAAATCCGGAAGCAAATTCTGCCGAACACGTCGCTGTATCCCGTTGGATTTATGAACGGTCGGCAAAATTGGTTGCTGCTTCTCTGGCTGGTTTAGTTCAGGTTTTAGTAGTTCAGAATCCATCGATAAAAAAGATTTGTCTGGCTGCCGACGGTACGGTATTTTGGGATAAGGATAAAAATGATGATCTTTATTACAAAGAATTAGTTGATAAAGAACTTAAACACTTATTGCCCAAAGGAGTTAGCGTTACCATCGCCGATAAAATGGCCGACCCCAATCTGATAGGTTCAGCTATTGCAGCGTTGTCATAAAACAGTGATTAGTGATTAGTGGTTAGTGGTTAACCACTAATCACTAATCACTAATCACTAATCATTAACCTTTCATTCTTTCTCAGCGCGTATTTTATCCAATTCGATGGCATTTTGCTTCACTTTCTCATCGGAAAGGGGATAGAACATCATACCAGCCACAGCAAGCAAACAAGCTACTGCCGGCAAGAAACTGATTAACAATTTCATACCAAATATAGCAGAATCAGGCTGTGTAATAAAATCAACGCCTTCGGGAGGAGTCACGTATTTAAAAGCAGCCAGTATCCAAAGCACGATAGCGGGACCAATTGCCCAACCGAACTTTTGAGACATCGATGAGGAAGAAAAAATCAAGCCTGCTGCACGTCGTCCTGTTGTCAGTTCCTGGTGGTCGCAAATATCGGAGAACATACTCCAAAGTAAAGGCAGCACATACCCTGCACAAATGGATACGGCTATTTGCAAAACCATCAATCCGGCGACATTATCCACGACAAAGAAACCGCAACTCAACAATGCCGCTATTGCCATGGCTGCGATGTAGGTGTTTTTCTTCCCGAATTTGTTCGACATAGAAGGAGCTATTACTACTCCGACAATGTTTGCCGCTTGACCGATAAGAAAATAGATAGTGGTCAACGTCCATCCGGTAGCTTGCATCCGGTAGTTATCAACAATGTGGTATTTGAAATAATAAACCGCAACCGTATCTCTTAACGCATTGAACATCAATGCTGCCAATCCTGTGGCAACCAATATCCACCAAGGTTTATTCCGTATCAACAGACCTAAATCTTTCATGACAGAAGTTTTTTCAGCGGATTCTTTGATTTCAACAACCCGTTCTTTGGTATTCCGGAAACAGAGATAAAACAGCGCTACGCAAATAACGCCAATAATCGCAACCGCTTTTGTCCATGCCATCGGTTCCGTACTGATGTTCTCTGTCGCTGATCTTGCCCCTCCTTTTCCAAAAAAATCAACTAAGGGTTGAAGGAGCATAAAAGTAACAAAACTACCGATGAAAGCAAAAGACATTCTGTAGGACGACAATGTGTTTCTTTCCTGCGGATCGGACGACATGACGCCAAGCAACGAGGCATAAGGGACGTTTATGGCTGAATAAACAATCATCATCAAGATATAAGTAATGTAAGCATACACTAATTTTCCTGTTGCTGAGAAATCGGGCGTGAAAAAAGTGATTGTACCCATGACTGCAAAAGGAATTGCGATCCATAACAAATAAGGACGATACTTGCCCCAACGGGATTTGGTACGATCGGCAATGATTCCCAGCATCGGATCGACCACTGCATCAAGAATCCGCGTTACCAAAAACATGACTCCTGCGGCAGCGACCGGAATCCGAAATACATCGGTATAGAAAAACGCCAGATACATACCGAAAATCTTCCAGAACATGGACGAAGCCATATCGCCAAAACCATAACCTACTTTATCTTTTAAAGTTATCATACTATTAGAATTATGAATTATGAATTATTAATTATTTCCATACACATTCTGCTGTTATGATACGGACATTTCCAAAATCCCGCTTTATCATCGTTGTGGTTTTGCGTTCCATCGGCATAAGCGCTCCAGACCCATTCGCCGTTGTCTTTATCCAATAGATGGAGTTTCACATATTCCCAACATTTTTTAGCTACTTCCAAGTATTTTTTATCTCCGGAAAGTTCCCAAGCATGGTACGAACCCACAATGGTTTCCGCCTGCACCCACCAATGCCGATCGGTATCGGCGGGTTGGTTGTATTTTTGTTCATAAATCATGCTTCCGTCCGGTTGAAGCCCTTCGTAGGAAGCTTCTATGATTTCGATAGACAACTTTTTAATTTTTTCAATCCATTGAGAATCGCCCAATACTTCGGCTGCTTCATAAAGCAACCATGAGGCTTCAATGTCGTGACCATACGAAATATCTTTATTTTGAATATTCCAATTCCAATCGAAGAAAAGCCGGAGATGTCCGGTTCGGGAATCGACGATAGAATCATAAAAAATATGAATTAATTGGGCTTGCGCCTTCATTAACGCAGGGTCTTTCCATACGCGAAGCAAATTGGTATAAGGCTCCAAAATGTGTAAATGCGTATTCATGGACTTGGGAACATTCTCGTCGCGCAGGCTTAACCGCATATCATCAATCATCTGCCAATTTTCATCCAAAGCTTCAATATATCCTCCATATTTAGCATCGTGTGCATATTTTTCGAGCAAATAAAAGATATTTTTTGCCGCTTCAAGCGCTTCTTTCTTGCCGGTCGCCCTGTAAAATTCGGAATAACCGTATAATGCAAATCCTTGAGCATAGATTTGTTTTCTCCGATTCACCGGCTCGCCTTTATAATCAAGCTCCCAAAAAACGCCGCCGTGTTTTTTATCGGTAAAATATTCTTGAATGAATGCGAAAGCTCGTTCAGCCATTTTCAAGTACTCCGGATTTTTTTCTATGCGATAAGCGGCGGAAAAAGTCCAAAGAATTCGGGCATTCAGGACAATCCCTTTATTTGCAGAATGATGTACCTGTTCTTTTCCATCGATGCGACCATAAAAACCGCCGTTTACAGTATCGGGCATTTTTTGCATCCAATAAGGAAGAATGTTGTCCAATAGTTCCTTATGCAATTCGGATTTTAATAATTCCATACAATATACTACCCAAACGAAGTTATTTATTCTTTAGAATTTCTTTATTCTTTTTCGCCAAACGAATCACTGCATCGACGGATGTTTTGGAACGACCGTGGTCGGCAGGCGTTTTCAAACAATAATCGACCAGTTTGTCAATAGTGGAAGTAGCCACATGCATCCGGGTATCTGAAGAAGCGTAATAAATAAACACTTTTCCGTCGTCGCCGGCAATCCAACCGTTGGAAAACAGAACATTCGACACATCGCCTATTCTTTCTTCATTTTGAGGCGCCATGAAATATCCGCCCGGTTCGGCAATTACTTTTGCAGGATTTTTCAAATCGGTCATGTATAAATAAAGCACGTATCGAAGTCCGGCTGCGCATCCTCTTACGCCGTGAGCCAAATGCAACCATCCTTTCTCCGTCTTAATCGGTGAAGGTCCTTCTCCGTTTTTCGTTTCTTTAATGGTATGGTATTTCCGGAAATTAATGATTTTTTCCCGCTTCACTTCCGCACAAGTTATGTCCTTGACTAAAGCCCAACCGATTCCTCCTCCGGAGCCGGCGTCGATGAATCCATCCTGCGGTCGGGTGTATAAGGCGTATCTACCTTTTATAAATTCAGGATGAAGCACGACGTTGCGTTGTTGGTACTTGGATTTCAAATCCGGCAAGCGCTCCCATCCAATAAAATCCTTCGTGCGAATAATTCCACACGATGCTATTGCAGAGGATAAATCGCCCGGCGCTGCATCCGGGTCTCTCCTTTCGGCGCAAAACAAACCGTAAATCCAACCGTCTTCATGCGCTGTTAATCGTATGTCATACGCGTTAGTTTCCGGATCATCCACATCGGGCAGGGAAATAGGGTAGTCCCAAAAACGAAAATTATCAATCCCGTTCGGACTTTCCGCTACGGCAAAGAAAGATTTCCTGTCGTTTCCTTCCACCCGAGCTATTAAAAGGTACTTATCGTTCCAACGGATAGCGCCGGCATTGAACGTCCCATTTATCCCAATACGCTCCAATAATTTTGGATTATCTATTGGGTCGAAATCATAACGCCAGATAAGCGGAGCATGTTCAGCCGTCAATACAGGATACTTGTATCTTTGAATGATACCGTTCGTCTTTTTCTTTTTTGTATTTTCACGAGCTAATAATTCCTCTTGCTTATCGAACAATTTTTTGACTTTTTCCTTGTATTTTTCCATGATAGAATAATATTATTTATGAAAAATGTCCAAAGGTAATCTTTTTTTCTTAAATTTACGTTATAGGATAACAATGTTTAATTATTTTTTTACAAAACATGCTAATATGATAGGTGGGGCGGGGTGGTTGTAGAAGGATGTAAATGGTTCATATTCAATTTGTCTTTATTTGTGGAATGTAAAAAGAAAATTCATCCCGAAGTTCCACAGAGTTACGATGCCGATGGCAAATATTTTCGATAGATAAAAATTCCATTTCATCTTATCGGAAAGAATCCAAATAATAAAGTTATTTAATCCCAATCCTACGAGTGATATAGTAATAAAGGAGAAATATTCGGCGCCGATACTTTTGTTGTGACTTTCAAATGTCCAAATACGATTCCACAAATAGTTAGAGGATGCCGCAGAGATAAATCCGCATGAATTAGCAATGTATTTATTAATTTTTATTTTCTCTTTTAATATCCAAGTTATTCCGAAATCAATGATCATTCCGGAAAATCCAATGGCACAGAATTTTAGGAACTTGAGAAAAACCAGTTTTTCAATCATTTCTTTTCTTTTATTTCCAACGGAATAAACGAACTGTTTCGAGCCGCACAAAGCGGATTAACCAGCGTTATGAAAAAATGGTAACGATTGGGCGTAAGGTCTGGAATGACGGTCTTCAGTTCTCTTTTTATTAGACTGTTCGCCGGAAGAATATGAACCGGTTCGTTCAATTTACAATCGAAAAATTCAAATCGTTTTCTTCCCGATGCAGTGCCATAACCCACTTGGCAAGTTACCGGAAATTCTGGATGCTGAAAATCGATGGAATAGCCGGAAGGATTAATCATCTCCAAATTAACACAAAGGGTATCGCCCGGGTAAAACACCTTTTGGGTGAGATCAAATTCAATTTTCACCCGGTTGACGGATTGAAAGCTTTTAGCAAAATATCCTTCAACGGTTTGATCGCCCACTTTATAGGTTTGTGATTCGCCTGCTACAGGAACGCATACAAACACAGGTTTTCCCTGATATTCCAATTCTTTCTGCAAAAAATCAAATTGGGTAAAACGGGTATTCACGGCGCTCAATAAAAGAGATACTTTATGAGTATAATAATGATAGTCGGACGCCGACTGATAAGAGCCGGTGAAGACAACCGGTAAATCTCCGGCAACCGATTCAATTGCTTCGTATTTTTTCCCTACGCCATTAAATCCCAAACGATCGGGAAGCAGTCCGCTTGCCAAAGCAATTCGGGCAAACAAGACGAGCAACAATGAAAGAGCCACCCATTTTTTTACAAAATGCAACAGTTTATTATCTTGCATGCTGTGTTGATAAAGCAATACAATAAAAGGAATGGAACAAGCTACCGTCCAATGCGGCTCTACATATCGAATCGTTGAAAGCGCCCAAAAGAAACCGAAAAATCCGAAAATCATAAAATACAATCCTCTTTCAAAAGCATCGATTGCCTTATATTTAATCAATACGTACACCATAGCCGGAAGGGTGAACGGATTGAAAACCAACATTTGATTGGGAATGTATCCCAGAAAACACCCTAATTCCGCACCATTGCTCCGGTCGCTTAGATGGTACTTTACGCTGGGAAAACCTCTCGAAACCTGCCAATAGATATGGGGGAACAATAACAATAGTGCAAATATGCCGGCTATCCAGAATTTATACCGCAACAGTAGTTTAGGGTTCGATAATAGAATAAGTCCTATGACCAAAAAAGCGTGGTATTTGCTGTAAACCAATCCCGCCATTGAAACGGCAAGTAACAAAGCGGTAATCCATGATTCTTTTTTTAGAAACTGTTTATAACTCCAAAGGAAAAAAGCGGTAAAGAAAAGAAAAGGCGAATCAGGCGTGGTGATGAATCCAAACGATTGAAACATAACCAACGATCCGGAAATAATGAAAAAAACCAGCACTTTTTTGTAATCAGGCAGCTTTTCATCCACTAATTTCCAACAAAACAAAAGCGTAAATGCATGGACAACAATAGTAAAGAAACGAATCGAAAGACTTCCGCTGAATAATAATTTGGAAAGAAATATCATTATTCCGATCATCGGCGGATGGTCGAAATATCCCCATGCCAAATGCTCTCCATACAAAGAATAATACGCTTCATCACTAATCACTCCCGTGAAAATGGCTTGAATGAAGTCTAAACAAACCCACCCGATGAGTAAGAATGAAAAAAACAGAAGGTAATTATTTTTTATTTTGAGAGCCAATTTTCCCATAGATAATGTTGTTTTTTGCCCGGTTTTTTATTTTTCAGATTGTCCAAATCAAAAGAGGCATAAAGCTGTTGTTCCGTGTACATTCCGGGTCCAACAAAATGGAGCGAAAAAATAAACTTTAATGAAATTTTATCGGTTTTCAGAAAATAGATATATCCATCCAGACGATCATAGCGGTTTGCTCTGTAAAGCCGGTCGTTCCAATATAGCTGAGTGCCATACTCTTCGGAATAAAGTTCTTGCGACGCTCCACGATAGAATGTATTAAACACTCCTATTCCTTGATATTCGGCTCTCACTTCCGAAAGAAGCCCTTGCGGACATTGCCATCCTGTGTTGGCAGCTCTGTCTTGTTCAAGTCCGACCGCCCAGCCTGCATTAATTTCCAATTTATCAAAGGAAGTTTTAGATGAAAAATCCGCACCCAGAGCTGTCCATAAACGTCCGTTATCATGTACCGACATATCAACCGCCGGATCCATCGTTCCTGCAAAATGGTACATATATCCAAAATGTTGTGCATACAAAACATTCCAGTTATACCGTCCCGACCATCCCATGAAGAAAGTTTCGCGGATAGCATAAGTTTGCCGGCTTATCCAATCCAGCCAAATATTCATATAGTCGTTTTTCTTGGAGCTAATCTCCCAGAAAAAACCGTTCATCACCGGTCTATAATTGGTTATAGAATCTTGAAAAAAGAAGAGTGGATATTTGTCCACCGCCAATTTTCGAGGGAAAGCTCCCATATAGAAGCGAAAGAGCTTATTGTCATATTGGTAATAAGCAATCAAATCGTGATACCCGAAAGTTTTATTGCTACCATACTCGTGCATAGCGTCTATTCCTACAAAAATACGATTTTTCGAGTCCAGACCCAATCCTATTTGAGGAACAATGTGTACGCCCGCCATCGTTTGAGAAGTCCCAACCGGACAATCGGCAAACTCGTTATTATCAAAGAAATTGTGAAGCCCTGCTTGATACAAAATTTCTTGTGAAAAAACAGAAATCCTTACTGCTAATAAAAGCAGTGTAATCATGTAAATTTTTTTCATTTCTTTCAACATTTATTTATTTCTTTATTGCGGGGACGAAGTCCGAATGAATAATCCTATGAATCGCTTTCCTTCGTTTGCAATGACAGCGTACTGTGAAATGCACTTGTAATTATAGCGCAAAATTAGTATTTTTCCTGATATGACCCTATCTCATTCCTAAAAAAGTTGAGGATGGTAATCAATTGCCATCCTCAACTTTCTAATTTGCGTGGATTGCGAAGCTCCTGAATCCGGTTCGGGACGCAATGACCGGCGATTCTTACAGGATTCCTTGCGCCATCATTGCTTTTGCCACCTTCATAAATCCGGCGACGTTCGCTCCTTTGACATAGTTTACATACGAATCTTTTTCTTTACCATATTTCATACATTGTGCATGAATATCCCTCATGATGCTTTTCAATTTGTCATCTACTTCTTCCCTGCTCCAATTTAAGCGCATAGAGTTTTGAGTCATTTCCAAGCCCGAAGTGGCAACTCCGCCGGCATTGGCAGCTTTACCCGGTGCATATAAGATTTTCGCTTTTTGGAATACTTCAATAGCGCCCGGAGTAGAAGGCATATTAGCGCCTTCGGAAACAGCGATACATCCATTATTTATCAACTTCTTAGCGTCATCTTCGTTAATTTCGTTCTGGGTAGCGGAAGGAAGCGCTATATCGCATTTTTCACCCCATGGACGCGCTCCCGGTACGTATTTGCAATTGTATTTTTCGGCGTATTCCCGGATACGACCGCGATATAAATTTTTCAGTTCCATCACGTAATCTAATTTTTCGCGGTCAATTCCCTTCGGATCGTAGATGTATCCATCCGAATCGGACAATGTAACTACTTTTGCTCCAAGTTCAATCAGTTTTTCAACCGTATATTGGGCGACATTACCGGAACCGGATACGCAGCATATTTTGTCTTTGATGTCTATGTTTTTGGTTTTCAGCATTTCCAATAGGAAGTATATATTTCCGTAACCTGTTGCTTCCGGACGAATCAAAGAACCTCCAAATTCCATTCCTTTTCCGGTAAAAGTACCGGTATTCTCACGAGCTAATTTTTTATACATTCCGTACATATACGCTACTTCACGACCGCCTACGCCTATATCTCCCGCCGGAACATCGGTGTCAGGACCTAAATGCCGCCAAAGTTCCATGATAAACGCCTGGCAAAAACGCATGATTTCGGCTGTGGATTTTCCTCTCGGGGAAAAATCGGAACCACCTTTAGCTCCACCCATTGGCAAAGTAGTTAATGAATTTTTGAACGTTTGTTCGAAAGCAAGAAATTTGAGGATAGAAGGATTCACTGAACTATGGAAACGCATTCCTCCTTTATAAGGACCTATTGCATTATTATGCTGGATTCGGTACCCCATATTAACTTTTACATTGCCTTTGTCATCAAACCATGTGATGCGAAACGAGAAAATCCGGTCGGGGATACAAAGTCTTTCAACCAAGTTTGCCTTTTCAAACTCAGGATGTTGATTGTAAACATCTTCAATCGACACTAACACTTCTTCAACGGCTTGATGATATTCCGGTTCATTCGGAAATCTTTTTTTCAAATCATTTAATACCTCTTGTACTTTCATAATTTTGTTTGTTTAATTTAATAAAAACATATCTATTGTTATTTCATTGTCAAAATAAAATCGGATGCAAATGTACAAACAAATTTTGAGTTTCAAAATATTTGGAAAGTTTTTTATTAAAAAAAATAGCAGAATGCTATAAAAGATATGGTAAATAAGATAAATAGATAAATCTCCTGATGGGGGATTGCGGGGTAATTAATATATGTTGACCGGCGATGATGAAGCGGCAGCACAGCTTTTAAATTTAAGTTTTTTTTAATATTTTTTCATAGAGAAACGAACATAAAAAAACGGGATTTTTC
>Ga0123354_10003011_pt1 | contig 22932 bp, 14 predicted proteins | sample TergutLab28metaG_2_FD_97872 | JGI IMG/M metagenome (GOLD analysis project Ga0123354, IMG submission 97872) | Labiotermes labralis P4 segment gut microbial communities from Petit-Saut dam, French Guiana - Lab288 P4 | ecosystem: Host-associated > Arthropoda: Insects > Digestive system > Gut ... | reverse complement strand
GTACTCACACAAACAGCAGTACTCACACAAACAGCAGTACTCACACAAACAGCAGTACTCACACAAACAGCAGTACTCACACAAACAGCAGTACTCACACAAACAGCAGTACTCACACAAACAACATAACCAAACTGATGTATGCTTGTAGAAACATTACTTGAACATTTCCTGGCATACATAACTGATTCCTTGTTTATGTATTAAAACAGATTCAAATGAAGTCCACAGGGCTCTCAGTATAGCTCAAATGGTATAAAACTATACAACAGGCTGGACAAATGAGAGAATCATGGTTCAAAACCTGGCAGGAGGAAGTGATTCCTCTATTCTCAACAGCATCCAAACTGGTAACAAGACCTTCCCACCCTCCCAGTCAGTAGCTACCAGGGGTGTTTTCCCATGACAATCCATGACACTGACCACTCATCTCCATCTAGTGCTAGGGTTAAGAATGAGTGCAGCCACTCTGACACTCCCACATATGCCTTCATTGCTTGTACAAGCAGAAATTTGCTTTCACTATTATGACATTCACACACATGGCAACAATTTCTCAAGAAAACAAACTTGACATGTCTATGCTTCAAATGATGGTTATTTTGGGGGGTTTCAAACCAGGTAGCACAGGTTTGCTCTGAAACTTCAGAGGAATATACTGCGTCCAGCTTCAGCATAACGGACCCTGGCTCAACTGGATATGGAAGTAATTGGAAGGAAGAAATGTGTGAGTTTCGTAAAAAGGATGAACAAATTCTGACCAATGCACTCTCAGCCCCTCCCATCCATTCATGCATATGTCCCTCTGCTGGCATTGCAAATGGCCATTCTTGGAGCTCTGAACTCCACTTGGCTCAGTTCAAGCCCTCTCCATCCCTCTCAGAATTACCCAATCCTTCCACACATCTCACAAACTCCTTCATCCCACTTAACTTTAGCATCTACATTAAACACATTCTGTCACCCTAAAAATGGAAGCAGTAAGCTCCTCCAAATTGCTGGTACAAACCTTCATCCCATCACAGGAAAAACACCCCAAACACATTATATGAACAATAATCTGTAAGAAAACCTGAAAAACCACATTTACATGCCTAATTACAAAGTTTATTATTTACTATTACCTATGGATTCATGGACATACACTGTGGCTCCCCAAGGGTATGCAGCACAGAGATTGGTACCACTGTGCTAGACATAACACAATTTGTCACATTTCCTCCTCTCTCCTCTCATACCACATGAACAGAAAGTTTCTTGCACTTTGCATGGGTGTGAGCATAGGAAACTACACACTCTTTATTTCATACCTTCCTCCTCTTCATCCTCGCCAAGTACAGGTTCGCGATCTTCAAAGCCAAAGAAATCTGGAATGAAAAACAGAATACAAGATTTGAAGATCTCACAGTCACACTATGAAGTATCCTGGGATGTGATACCATGCTGCTGGGTGTGCAGTTGCCCGAGTGTTGCAGGATCATGGTGCCGTACCAGCATCACAAAATACACGCCCGACACAGCGCATATACCAGAACACATGAATCTTCATGAAACAGAAGTTACAGAAATGGCTTCCGGTTCACATTCAGCACAGATGTGTGCCAATTCCCTGCATACTTATAATTTTATAAAACATATCTGCTGTCAGAACATGCAACAAACAACCCCAGCTATTGCAGCAAGTCCTCACTTAATGTTTGGGTTACAATTATGAAAATCATAATACACAGCACAGCATTTCATTAGCACAAGAATTATAGAAACACCCCAACAGTACAGCGATTTACGATTCTGACAGCTTCAAGCAAAAATATTGTTATTCTGAGCCCAGACAACACCCACAGATTGCTTTGGTTATTAGAATTGTCAACTTTAAAGTAATATGTTGCAGTCTGGGGCAATGTCCAATGAGGACTGCCTCTAGTGCAAACACACACAGCAGACCTGCTGAGTAAGAGAACGTGTCTGTCAATCACTACATGTTTATGACGTTCCTTCACACATACATGAATGCCATACTTTCACTGAGACTACGGCAAACCTAACAGATTGATTCACTCTATTGCAAGGAAAAGTTCAGAACACAATCACTGTTTTTTAATCATTTAACCTTTAGATGTCTAACGTCAACTATAGTTGACATACCGCACCGCTTACCTCCAAAGTTGCATTTTATATATTTATTCAACAAATATAGGTACCGAATATTTTAAACATTGTGTATACTCTCTGTTTTTTTTTTCTCTTCAAAATGCAGTTTGTTTCATAATTCTAACGTATTTGGTTCCTGTATTATTCACATTTTATATACAGGATATGCTACAATTAAAAAAATAATTCCGGCACCAAAAGGTTAAGACACAAAATTCAACGTTACCTTCATCATACTCCTTCGACAGATCATCAAGACAGTCTTCTCGATCTAAGGAGGAAACCACAGTGAGATTAACATTAATAATACAAGGCAATAGTAACAACACAAGCTGTTTCTACAGAACAGTAACACCAAATACTAGTCACTTGTGATCTTTCTTCTTTTCTAAGTCATGTAGTGGTACAACAATGGGTTCCTTGGTAAACAGCCTGTTGTGCACTCCCATGATACAGAGAGGCAGACTTGTCATGCCCTTGGTAATAGCGCAATACAAATTTGTCATATGTGAGCCTGACAGTCAACACACTGGCTGTCTTGTGGCTGCTGATATCGGAGCAGCTGTAACAGACATTACATGTGAACCTCAGACAGTCTAGCAATTCAACAAATAGTGTCCAATTGCAACGCTTCTGCAAAGGTACCGTCACAGCAAAAAGTCACTAAACATTCTGTACAAAATATCCTGCTTCCACACTGCCACGCAGAACCAATATACAGATACTGAACAGTGGATGACAGGTTCAGTGCCGCACAGAAATAAGATATATATATTCCCCCCCTCCCGGATGAAGTGTGGTTTACATCAAGCCGACACAAACATCTAGAGCAACACACACTGGTGTTATAAAAACCACCGTGCAGTTCATACAGTTCCTGTAGATGACCCAAAGTTCCAGTCAGGTCCACATTTTTCAACAAAACAAATTTAGCACTTACCGAAATTACCCAAATGCAAGACAACTCTAATCTAAGATGACCCCGCCAGATAAAACGCATCTGCCAAGAGAAAATGTATTTATCCAAATGTAAGACAGCACCCCACAAATAAATGTCTGCTAAGAAGGAAAAACTGTACTATTTCAAACACTTAATACACACAAAGCATGTAAGATCCTATCTGCCTTTACCATTCGGTGTCACTGTCATCATCGTCTTCACAGTCAGTGCCTTCATATTCCTCGCACACACACTCCTAACATTCCCACCCTCCTCACTGCCACTCCACAACATGTCACTGTCACTCCTATCCATTCCATTGGATATACAGCACTTCTTAAAACCCTTCATAGTCACTGCTGGTGAGATGCATTGCCATGCTGTGATGATCCACACTGACTAAACAGTACATTTATATTGCTTGGTTTATAAATTTAATTGAATCCATAAAGATTCACAGTTTTCTCCACAGATGGTGTTAGTGGTGTTAAGAATTTAAACACATGCATTCTAGATATTTGTGCCATGTCTGTGGTCTGCGCAGTCTCAGTTCATGGCTCTTTTTGTGGCTTTTAATTTGTGGATTGGTCCTGGTTTTATGTTTGAGCCTTGCAGTTGATTTTTAATATTCCAATAGCCATTTTCCTGTTACTGTTCATGAACCAGATCTGTTCTCAGGTACATTTCTTAACAAGCTACTGTTTCTATGGTGTGCAGTGACTGAGAATAACTCAATCTAGAGGGCCAACCAGGTTAGGCACTACTTTACCTGACAATGGAAGCAGAACCGGCTTCCAAAACAACATGCTTCTTTAAACAATTAGATCACAGACAATGTCCCAAAACAGACGACTGTCTCATTTAACTTCTGTCATGCTATGTCCTCTCTTTTGGATTTCCTATGAATCTCAGACAGATAGGTTGTCCCGAAACATTGGCAAGGAGTAACAGCTCCACACTGCACAATACCTCCGAAGAGTACAGATCTCACATGATGATTTGGCAATGCAGGCCTTGGTTTGGCTCCAGTTCAAAGCAATTTGGCTCGGTGCATTGCAGTTCTGTGCTGTTTCATAAGCAAGTTTAAGACAACCTCACATATTTAAACATCAACTTTAAGGGAAACACCTAGTCTTGCAATGGAGTAAATGTGGTACGTTAAGGAATTCTGATACCATCTTTAGGGATAACAGAAGAGGAGAAAATTTGGGCTAACCCACTTAGTCTGCAAAAATTGAAGTACAACTTTCAAAGAGAATTTATTAATATTTAATGATCAGCATTGTTGCAAGTCAAGACACATTTCAGAAGTTACAAAGCATGCACAAAAGCTGATGATTGGCACTTCAAGTCTTCGAAGAAATAAGGTTAAACTGCAGGGTAAAAATGGACTCCAAATTCCCAGTTCATGAAAGCTCTGTATGTGATAAAGCTTTTGTGACAGGGGCTATAACTAAGGTCATGACAAGCAAAACACTCCCTGTAGATGAGTATGGAGCACTGGTGGAATGGTGACTGGCTGTGGAAATCAGTGCTCGGTCAAAGTCCTCCCTGTTGCCACTCCGTCCACCAGGGTGGTCCATGTTGGATTATGTTGGACACACTGAGGATCTTGTGACTACAGGTAACTATCTGAGCAATGGCATGGCCCATTAGGAGCACTGGTCAATAACTTGAGATCATTTCCATGGTATCTACTTAAGTAAACCACACAACAGAACTTTCATGATCGCAGAAACCTGATTGCCAGGTACAAACAGAGAGGCTAAACTACAGACATCTGCAGTGCTTGATTAGAACTCACCTCGATAGGTACTGAATACTTTTGAATGATCCTGCAGCAGCAGCTTCTCTGTCACGTGCCCAAGATAAAACTGCTCCAAATCCGTGCATAGTGGTAAAAGTGCTTCTTTCACGTATGTGCGGAGCACTTCTTTTCCTTGGTACTTCACTATCAATTCCATTCTCAATGTGTGGTCAAGTTTATGTTTTCTCTGCAAGCAATCAGAGTTCACTGAAAATTTACAGCAAATCATTTGCAAACAATATGCACTGCATTGAGTGCGGAAAAGTAAAGACAAAGCTGTATATACATTAATTCCTTGCTTTAAAAATTGATAACTACCGTAACCTGAAGAATCGCACCAATACAATGACTCCTAAGTTACAAGGAGCATACTCAATTATTACACCAACCACTGCACATATATAAAATTTATAAAATTTACACATTAAAACATTAAAAATGCTCCGACATGTTTCGGTCCTAAGACCGTCATCAGGGAGCTATATACTCCTTGCTAAAGTCACACTAGAAATAGTCACAGATTAATTCCGTTGTACAAGTTGGGTGTTGTGGCAGCATGCCGTGTTAAAGCAGTCCCATTACAGGCCTGGACATTTTGTGACAATGGCACAAGGATGGTGGTAGGTTGTCAGCCCTATGCACCGGCCGCCTTTACGCCCAGGAAATACTCCTGGTACTCATTTCTGTTAGAGGCTGAGTCGACCCCAGGACCATAGTGCGATCGGAAGGATTTTATTTCAATGAAAAATCCATTAACACCAGCTGGGATCAAACCAGTGACCTTCCGATTTGTAGCACAGCACCTTAACCACTGTGCTACCACGGTCCCCTAGCATGCCGTGTTGTGTGATGTTATGTTGCGAAGAGTGCCCTGCAGGGCACACTTCGCAACATAACATAACATTACAACACCCAACTTGTACAACAGAATTAATCTGTGACTATTTCTAGTGTGACTTTAGCAAGGAATATATAGCTCCCTGATGATGGTCTTAGGACCGAAACATGTCGGAGCGTTTTTAATGTTCTAATGTGTAAATTTAATAAATTTTATATATGTGCAGTGGTTGGTGTAATAATTGAGTAACTCGACAACATGCAAGGTGTAACAATAAAAATACAAGGAGCATGTTACACAGGTATGAATGTGTCACACCAGCGAAAATGACATGCTCAAAACAATTGATTCTGGTTACTTTCACTCTAAAATGGAACAAAGAGTAACTTACAGGAGTAATTCATCTAAAAGTGGGAAGGCATTTACTCTACAAAATAAAACTGTTAAAATTATGGCTGATGCAAAACACAAATTCATACAGAAACCCGTTTAAAAAATTTAGAGATTTTACTTCCTCAGCTTGAATACATTCAGCACAGCAACTCACTACAGGCTGGATGGTCTGAGGATTAAATCCCAGTTGGGGCAAATTTCCTGTACCCGTCCAGACTGGCTGTGTGGCCCACCCAGCCTCCTGTACAATTTGTACTGCGTCTCATTCCCAGAGGTAGAGCGGCCAGAATGTGGCACCGAAAACCCATCCCATTTAGTGCTGAGGTTAAAGAACGAGTAGAGCTATACCTCTACTCCCCATCTTGGACCTTCACAGCCCATTCGATGGTGAACTTAACACAAGAATATATGTTTTCTCAAAGAACTTCATTTTATACAATCAGGAAGAATTTCAAACAATTTCAGCTGCACACAGTATTAACCTTTAATATACGTGCATCATATAATGTGGATGAAGAGGAGAAGAAATCTCCAATATGTTGGACGCACATGTGGGAACGCTGGAGACGCTTGGTTTGATTCAAGATGGTGTGACTGCCCACGTGTGACACATCTTTTTTTGTCCGCAGCATGTTTGATCAGGCAGCTAGGGTTGCTATGGCATGAATAATGAACATAACCAACACACATTATGTGAAGTGGGTTCCATTTCAAACTCAGAGCTCCAATCACAGCTTCTTACAAACATCATATTTCTCACCACAGCCATTTCTCCAGTTTACATACACAACAGAGCAGACAAAGCAAACTTTCCCAGTATGTGTACGAGTTCCACAGCTGTGGATAAAAGCAAGCCAAGCAAACCTACAAAGAAGAAATTCATGAAGCCAGAACCAAGCAAGATATCTGAACTGATTACAGACATTTACAGTGAGGAGAAGGCAGGGTATGAAGAAGCTGACATTCAGCCATTGTAACACCAGAAGTGAGGACCCTCACACAGCATGTATGTAGGGTGTGCCAATGTTCAAGTGCCTCTGAAGAAGATGATGATGAAAGAGTAGGCCACACTGACAGACACAACAGTCAGTGGACACTGACCTCTTACCCTCCCAAGAGCGCAGCACACACCAATATAAGGAGCCCTAGACAAAGAAGAATCAAGAGCCACATGTACGAGACAGCTCGACTCCCGTTAGCATTGTAGTGTTGCACAGAGATTATCACACTGCTTAAGTAGGAGATGAACTGATGATATCACTGATACTGAGATGCGAGGGACCCACCAAGAACACCCCACAGGCTTGATACAATTACTGCAATTTAAAATCTGTCATTTGAAGGTAAGTACAACAAACCAGCACTACCCTCATACACCAACTGCCATACAACTTCTCAAAAAAGTATGTACAATACTGGCAGCACAATATTCAAAAGATCACCACATAGACTCACAGGTTGGCTGACTGAGAAGACCATATGCAAACTGTCATTGAGAACATACTTAAATGCGCACTTGTTTCACTGTGTTCAGGCATTTAATATAATCTAATTATCTGCTACACAGGATGGATTTTGTTGAACACCTCAGAAATTTACATGAACCCTTGTGCATTTTGACACTTCCCTGTGTCACTGTCAGTGTATACTATTACTACTTGTTGCACCGCTTGAAGGAGCCATACCTGCAAATAATGGACCCGGCAAAACTAACACACATAAGGTATTCAATCATTAGTGCCAGTGCAAGGCAGTACACAGAGCAACAGTGTACTTTATGTGCTGTACATAACATATTATGGGACCGCGGTAGCACAGTGGTTAAGGCGCTGTGCTACAAATCGGAAGGTCTCCGGTTGGATCTCAGCTGGTATCAGTGGATTTTTTTTTGACATAAAATCCTCCCAATCGCACTATGTTCCTGGGGTCGACTCAGCCTCTAACAGAAATGAGTACCAGGAGTATTTCCTGGGGGTAGAGGCAGCCGGTGCGTAAGGCTGACCTTACCACCATCCTGTGCCGTTGTCACGAAATCTGGGAGCCTTAACTTCCTGGAACCCTCTGGGCCTGTTTAGGCCTGTAATGGGACTGCTGTTACATATCACATTTTATACACTGTCCTTCGTACTATGATTTACTACACATCCTACTGTCACTCTGACTACAGTCTGTGACCAAATTTTGAATCTTTGGAGTGTATCACGAAGTCTGTACTCGAATGTACAAAAGCCAGGATAACATAGTCAGTACAGCAAGTAGACTATGGGCTGGACAGCCCAGGAATCGAATCCTTACAGGAGGCAGGAGACTTTTGTTTGGTCCAAAAATGTCCAGATTGGCCCTGGGGCCCACCCAGACTCCTAACCAATGGGTATGAAATTGTTTTCAGTGGAAGTAGAGCAGCCAGGGCATTACATTGACCATTCACCTCCATCTAGTGCTAGGGTTAAAAACAAGCGCAACCATACCGCTACTGTCTTCATGTTGTGAACAAGGACTTTACTCTTGTATGTGTGTGTGTGTGTGTGTGTGTGTGTGTACGTACAAATAATACAGTTTCAGGGAGGTTGTGATCAATGGTTTAATACTGGTGGATTCTCACCCCATCTGACTTGTGCATCTTGATATCAAAGGGCATATTGAACACGTGTCTCCTCTTCAGGGGTTTCTCGTGTATGCTGTCTTCTAATGCAACAGGCTCACACAGGTCATGTGGTACTGTAACAAGATGCTCTTTCTCTCCTGATCTGAAACACATCAAGCTCACACAGGTCATGTGGTAATACAGTCAGTCTGTATCCACATTCAATCTGATAGGTACATTAGATACAGCCAATCTGTATCTCTATTCAAGAGCACAACAGTGATCGATTAGGACTAACAATCACCATGAACATCAGAATCCATTTGCAATGTAAATGCCCTTTGATTTCTTGAACTTACAAAATACCAGTAACAACAACATAAAATAATCTCACCAGGCATAAAAAGGGCACAAAAGTTCACTCCCCAACCATGTGGTTTCATCCTGATTCAGTGTAACCATCATAAAAGGTCAAAATAATGGTACTGAAATGGGTCAACGCCATGTAAACTATGACCACCAAATACCAGTGGCAGGAGAAGGGAATATACAAATCAGTATCTCAGAACTGACAAATGAATCACGACTGCAAAACAGTAACATTTACTTAGAAATAAATCCACACAATCCAACACTACCTTCTTGCAGAATATGCAGCTGCACACACTTCCTTCTCAGAGCCAGCTTCTGACAAAGATCTTTTGATTCTTTCAGGTGTCTCAACATCAGATACTGAGCTCATTACTGGTTCTGGAGAGGTGGGTGGAGTTACTGGCAGAGGATGTTCTGGCAGCTCAGTCCATGCACACTCAGAAGTGGTTCCTTGTGAGACCGGGTTCGCCAAGGCAGGGTCTTCGTTTGAATCAGGGCTTGCATCACCGTGGCTGAGCTCTTTTATTAGCAGCTCCAAGAAATGAATCATTTCCCTTGTATTCTGCTGGGTGGTGGACACAGCTATAACAAACACAGATGTTTCGATCATAGAAGAAGAAGACTAAAATTATGCACAACACGATGCATGTAGCGCCATAACAGCCAGCCCAACACACTAAAAGCACACAAAACATATGAGGCATGAGGCAAGGCCTACGTGCATCGGGACTGAAGGGGTTCAAACCCCATTACTCTTACCATTCTACTCTATTCTATTTTATGAGGCACCTAGTAACATAAGAACCTAATACACTAAAAAAACACAAAACCTATAACGCATCTTGTACCACAACAGCCTAAGCCACTAAAAACACATGAAACAGAACCTAATACACTACAAATAGAGTAAGCATATGAGGCACCTAGTATCATAACAGAATACAGAAACACAAAACGTATGAGACACCTTGAAACATAAGAGATAAATACACTAAAAATAAATTCTGAGCAACTGAACTCCTTGCAAAGTAATAATTAAAAAGAAATTAAATTACATTTTGTCAAACAGGATAAATCTCTGTACATGTAACTGACAACACTTCAATTTACTTAAGCAAAATCATAAACACCCTACACGTATGGTTTTTTTGTTAAAGAAACTGCAGTTAAAAGTGAATGAAAGTGTTCTGAGCAGCAGCAGTTTGTTCTTTTAGGTGTAACACAGCACAGCAGTAAAGCATACAGATACAACATTACAAATAATCACTTCAGTCTGTCCAACACAACAGACAGTAAAGGAAATGTTTTTGAATGACCCACACATGAACACAACAAGCTGTACTGCACTACACTACAACAGACACAACAGTTTCACTGCATGATCAATAGAAGTTGGGAATATGCAGTGGTAGAGAAATCACAGGTTCAGACACTTTGTACATTGAAACCATATGGAAGTACTGACCATTCACTGTGTACAGTACACTACTGCTCTTACGGCAACAGCGTTGCAACCTTCAAAACACTCAACACTGCCACTCATGTACACATTTTGCCACACACTTTAGAACACATTTAAAATTAAGAGTAAATCTTTTTATTTACAAGGTTATTCTTAAAGTAACAGAGAGCTGGTGAATCAGCCATTTCACATAAAAACACATGCTGTAATATGATAATGAGAGGTATAAATCACATACAAGCACATGATAAACTGCATTTACATTTTATACTAGGTTATCAACAGGGCTGAGACCATTACACACAACCTTGCTGTTAAGAAACACTGTGATATTTTGTCCTTGCTACTGAAATGTAAATACTCCCACACTGACCGCAACTCTGAGATAACCTGATATCTCACTTAGTGACGGTGTACTAAATTGAAAACAAAGAATGTTGCACAAATGCCACATCAGCAACTTACCCTCGCTGCATTCACTGATCACTTCCTTCAACATGTTTGTCTGCAACTTCCCATCTCTAGAAGTTTGCAACATCACACTGAAACACACACAAACATACAGCAATCCAACATGGCAAAATGTTATACTCCTTAAGAACAATATCTGAAGACTAAGTTACAGACTGGAATAAGTATAAAATGTGAAGCTCCATGATTGTGATGGTCACCTAACATTGCTAAACAACATGCATGTAGGATACAAATTTGCACATTAGCAAAATCAACACTCTCATATGAAGTTCCTGGACTGATGGTAATACACAAGTACAGTCTGGTACAAAAGCCAACTGCAGCTGCTCTCCATTAGTTCACATTCTTACCACCAAGGATCAGAGACAGAAAGTTATAGCTCTACCAGTTCATCTGCAGCAACTCCACATCTAGGCTGTGTGTTTCTTTGCTGCCAGCAGCAGTAAGCAAAGATCAAGTTTTGTTCCAAAGTTGGGAAAAAAGCAACAAATACACATAAAATGCTTGAAACTGTTTATGCAAATGTAGCTCTCTCACATACGCATGTCATGCCTTGGAGTGGTTTGAAAGATCCTGCCAGAGACATGAGAACCTCAAAAATGATAAGCAGTGAATTGTCAATGGTTGAAAATTAAGAAACAGCTGCAAACATCCCACAGCTGCTGGCCAAAGACCATTACATGATGGCTGAACTGTTATAATCTTAAACCTGACTGAGGACTGTAAAAAGATTTCTCACAATAACACACAAAAGCCTTCTTGACTGCAGTGTGCATTGCCCAAATGTTTCAAAAAATCATTGTTCCTGCATCAGGTGACAGAACAAATTACGGAATTCTACTGTGCTGGGATTTTGGAAACAAAATCTGTGAAATTTGAGGTTCCCACACGGAAGCTGTGTTGGTGAAGATTTAATGTCTGTGACATGACGACATGTCACTGGACAAGTGGTCTCAGGCACCTGGAACCATGAAAATGCCTTCATCTTCAGGGAGTGAATGCAGTCTTTTGAAACACTGGGTACTACTCACATACAACAGAGCATCATATCGCAGAAGATCTGAATCTCAGGAACACAAACTGGTTGACGAAACTGAGAAATGAACCCTGCTTCCAAGGTCTGAGACTCACTCTGTCAAAAAGGGCTTGAGAGGTATAAGATTACCAACAAATGAAGGAAACAGAACCTGTTTGTGTGGAGACACTACAACGATAGTCAGTGTCCAGAGTACCATTCAAAGGACTGACACAACATATGTATGGACAGGTCATAAATTGTGCATGCTATTAATATTAAAATCACATAGCCTGCTGGCATGTGGCACCATACAGTACATGTTACTAGACAGGTACCAACAGTATCAAAGCACAGGGGGCCACATTCTGGAACACAACATCTTCATATGCACCACTGTGAAAACCTCAAATTTCAGGTCACAGCTGAAACTTAAAATTGTTTACTGTCAAACAGTCCTTCAGTTGTGGGTTCAGGTCTTCTGGAATGTCATGCTTGTGACAGGGGGACTGGTATCTGGCATTCCAAGATCTGTGATACCTTCAAAATATCAGAAACCAATTGCCCAACACAGCGTCTCAACCCAGAAGACCCGAAATCCCTGGAAGAGTGCTGCAAGAACCTCCTCTAAGTGCTCACCTGTAATCTGATGACACAATAGTATCACCATCCACATCAACAATTTTGTAACTGCTCTTCCGCCTCTTCCAGTCCAGTTTTGTCAAAATGTGCTGAAGGGGCAGTGGTTTAATTGGTTCATTTCTCTCTGCTGTTTTCATATCTGGATCTAAACACAAAACAAACTCCATGAACACAACTTCACGTGACATCTGAGCCCAATAACCTCACTGTGTAGACATTGCAATGCATCTCAATTACAATGAAACTTCTACAGTTGTAACCGATGGTCTTCAAGTGTTGTATATTCTGTGTTTGGACAGTTCAATGTTCATTGACCAACAACACAATACTGCTATCACACACAGTCAGATACCCATCATTGTCTATCACACATTCTCCAGCATGTATCAGTTCTAACTGAACACACTGTACTGACACTGCATTCACCAAATCTGTATACCTCTGCTGCTTCATGCATCACTAGATTTGACAACTTGCCTTTACACATTGAATTTGCCTTTACACACTGAACAACTTGCCTTTACACACTGAACAACTTGCCTTTACACATTAAACAACTTGCCTTTACACACTGAACAACTTGCCTTTACACACTGAACAACTTGCCTTTACACATTGAACAACTTGCCTTTACACTATGCCATGGCAAGATTAATTTAAACACTGTAGATGTTCAAATGCAAAACAAATGCCAACATACAAAATCATAATCTGTATACAAATACACATTTCAAACAACAATACAGCTAATAGTCCACCAACAACATCTAAGACCAAGGCTATAAATAGTGTTTAATTTCAATATTTTAACTACATACATAATTTACAACTTGAACCAATAAAACTGGTCCAATAGTTCTTATAATTTCCTCTGTCCATCATCAGGAGTTTTTCACTGTATACACAGCAATGGTATATGTCATACAGCTTGCGAGCAGGATCAGGACGTAATGCGAGCAGGATCAGGACGTTACGTCCTGATCCTGCTCGCAAGCTGTCAGCAAACATGTATGACATATACCATTACTGTGTGTGCAGTGAAAAACTTCTGATGATGGACAGAGGAACTGTCTGAAACATGAAGAGTTTTATTCCAAAAATAAATCTGAGAAATTAGTGCATCTAGTTGGTTTTATTATAAGAATTTATCACGATGCACGGTCACTTGAATGTCAAATTGGTCCAGTAGTACTAATATCACAACAACTTGCATTTGGTAAGACACAGGATATACACAATATTGTCAGATGTAAAGTTCAAGCTGCTGGAGGATTAACATCCACTGGCAAACCTCCATGTCAGACTAAACTGCGTATAGCCACAATAACCAAAATATGACAGCTTACCAATGACATTAACAACAATTTCTTCAAAATCTTTGAATACAACTCGCTTTCTTCTCTTTTGAGGGCCTTCATGACTTTCAGAACCTTCAGTTGTTTCCGAAGAAGCTTCGGACCTCTTTGCGTTGCTCTTTGAACACCTGAGGGAATAAGGTTAATCCTTATCATCTGGAAATAATGGACTAAGAATGTCCCTGGAAAAGGAGAGACTGATTCTTTATGAGTTATACAGTGATACCTCGGCTAACAAAGATAATTCATTCCGGAATCACATTCGTTAGCCGAAATCTTCGTTAGCCGAAACGTGATTTCCCATAGGTTTCTATAGTAAATCGTTTAATTTGTTCTGGACGCTGCCCACTATTTAAAGATAAGTTTTATAAAATAGTAAAAAGCACACTATAAAAGGGCACGAACTGACCAAAGGCTGAGATGAACAGCTACCAAATTGGATGAAGGAGAATGGAAAGTAGAATGAAAAGCTGACGATCTTTACACTATTATACTGAAAATATATTGTACACTTTATACTGTTAAACTGAAAATATGTACATAACGTTTTTACTATTCTTCTTCCAAATTTTCAAAGTTTATTCAGCTCATTTCTTTGCCACACACATACAGATGGAAAAGATAAGCTCCTGGAATGACCCGACCTCTCATGTTTGAAGCTTTATGTTAGCGCGCGCACCCACTAAAACATTTGTTAGCTGAATCCATATTTGTTGGCTGAGACCGAAAAACAGCGAAAAAAATCTTTGTTAGCCAAAAAATTTGTTAGCAGGGCCACCCGTTAGCCAAGGCATCAATGTATACGGTTGTGGTTTGCCAACCGTGTTTCATGTACTGACACATTTCCAGAATCTTAAGTGTACAACCCACATAAGGTGCGAAGTGAGCTCCCTAAAAATATACACCGCTGCAGCCAAGATGGTGAGGCAGCCATTAGGCTCTCCTCATAACGTCCAGGCAGCATTATACCAGTTTAAAATTCACTCTTTTGGGAGCATTTGTGTTACTTATATATGTGGATTTCCTTTCATGTTGGGTTAAAATACATGTAGCAAGTAATATGGTCACCACCACACACAAAACTGAACACAAGCACCTTACATTATTCTAACTTACTGGTTCATTCTCAAAACCTCCATCACTTCAGTCATAAGCTGCCACACGTAGTCAATATTCGCACCATACACCTTGCTGCTGCTCTCAACCATTCGACCTGCCTGCACAAAGCTGACAGCCATCAAACCGAGATTGTCGTCTCTCAACACATCCTCCACACAAGCCATGTACTCATCCAGGTACTGGAACAGAGCAGCAGGAAATAAGTGCAATAAAGCAACTGCCATGTCAGTCACAATAATCTGGCATACAAAAACAAGTGCCAGTCAGCGAGGTACAGTAAAAAAAAACAAAAACAAAAAATATCGAGACAGAGACAGTGCCAGCTAAACTGAACAATGCTAAGAGGAACCAAGTCAGATCATCACTGTCTCACGTGATCTTGATCCACCATTTTCTGCTGCTATAATCAGAAGTGCTCAACAATTTTCAGCTTATATTTTGAGTATGTATACCCAGCTGACTGTAATATTGGCAACAAGTGAAACAAAGGTATTACTGTCAGTAAACATGTGAAATAAAAAGCCGTGTGGAACTGACAATGTTAAAGGAATTTATAGTCATGCACATCAAATAATCTGGCACCACCTCCATCCCAACTGTACCAGACTGTGGACATCTACCATACCAACTTCACAAACATGTGAGATCTGTGTGTGTGTGTGTGTGTGTGTGTGTGTGTGCGCGTGCACTTGTGTGTGTACATGCATGCGCGTTTTATTTAATGATGCCATCAGTGGCTAGTACTAAATAGCATCACTAGTGAAAGGAAGGATGACGAATGAAGAAATGAATGAACAAATGGATACAGAGCACTGGTGGAGTGATACTGACAGGGTGAAACTGCACTACATGGTAACCTGTACCAGTGCCATTGTGTCCACCAGAAAACCTATGTGGACTGGTCTGGGATTGACCTTTGGCCTCCAAAGCGAGATGCTGGCGAACAACCATCTGAACCACAATATGTAAATATTCTCATTGTGATGGCTATTAAGATCATATGACTCTCTAAGGTGACCACTAGCTATTTTCCTAACTATTAAATATGCACATTTGGTGTTCTCCAGTCTTGATATGGATTTTCTTCATGGCCTCTGTAAATATATTGCTACAGATGTAACAGTGATGCCAGGCTGTGCTCAAATGTGTGTTTGTACCTGGAGGGTTAGTAATGTTTAATATTGTTTTGTATTTTCCTTACACTTCACTTGCAATTGTACATTAATAACATCATTCTTTGCAGAATCTGTCTTAAACGTAAAGAGGTACATAGCTTTAAGTTATGTAACCACACAATATGTTTCTCTTGCAGTCACAGGGAATCTTCGCTTTACAACTGCTGTTCTGAAGTGTAGTACATAGGTACCAGTATTCTGAAAGAATACTGGTACCTATTGAAGGTAGAACATTCCTCTGCCCTGATGACAGAGGCAGCAGGTTCTGCTGAATGCTGGTCATTATTTAGCAAGCTCCACAGAATCATGTCTGCCAGTTCGTGACATTCAGCTAATTAATATTACATTTCCCGACTACCAAGTCAGCCAATTTATCTGTGGCATCGTGTAAGTACGCTCATTTGGCATTTTATTATTACATTCACCATTTATTAATTATTAAATTCTCCTATCTTGTATTTCTTCTACCTGTGTTTTGTGTTTACTTGCACCCCTGGAAGTTTTATACCGTTCACATGACATTGCAGGGGAGGGGTGCATCACATCATTACAGCGCTCATCCAAGATAGGAAACGTATGTGGAATGCAACACTGAGGTACACCATCCTTGACTCTTCTCAGATGGTCATACCACTTAAATTTACGGGATGTCATACTCTTTCTTGTCCACAACTGTGCACATATTACAGAACATTACTACAGTTATTAAGGTACTGTGTTGCTATATTTATTTTAAATATATACTATATGACTACATAGATTTTGCACTTGTTCAATTTATCAGTCATTCATTGCCTCAAAATTTCAACTCAATGAAATGTCTTGTAATTTTTTACCTAAACACAATTCCTTCTACATGGTTCGTAAACTACCTACAAATTAAATTTTATATTCCTAGATATGAGCAATAAACATTACATATGATTATAAACCTGCCACATGGTGTCTTACTTCAGATTACCCAAAACAAAATTTATAGCTATCCAATATGCGCTACACCCTGCCCCACCCACTTACAGCCTAGCAGACCTTCATAACTGAACATCCACCACACACCTCAATGGCAAATAATCACTTACCATAACATATTCAAATGTTCCTACCTTTGCTAAATGATCACTCCAGACCCTGGGACCTTTGTTCAAAGGTTTTATAAGTTCTTCAACCTTCAACAAGATTTTACAGGCTTCATCGTAACTCCTCATGTTGATACTTGTTCAGAAATGCTGAAAGAATGACAATCAATGGCTGAACAACACACCAACATTAACTGTGGAAGGTCCCACATACTGGCAGCATTAAAGTCCTGTCATTTACATTATCTTTGGTTTAACACACAACCCTTACTTCATCTAACAATTAGCATCATCCCACTATTCCAGCAAGCCAGTGGGCAGTCGCTGAGTGAGCTACATTAACCTTTAGATGCCTAATGTCAACTATAGTTGACGTACCGCACCGCTAACCTCCAAAGTTGCATTTTATATATTTATTCAACAAATATAGGTACCAAATATTTTAAACATGGTATATACTCTCAGTATTTTTCTCTTCAAAATGCAGTTTGTTTCATAATTCTAACGTATTTGGTTCCTGTATTATTCACATTTTATACACAGGGTGTGCTAAAATTAAAAAATAATTCCGGCACCAAAAGGTTAACACTACACACAAGCCAGCAGGAACTGACAACCAATAATTGTCCAAAATAATGGCCCTATATACATCTTCTGGGATGTTTATGCCATGCACTTTGGTAAATGCTGTGAAGATGGAGGCAGTACATTATGGCAACACATGCTAGAACACCTATCTTCATATGCATTCCAGTGACAACACAAAACCTCAAGAAAACAAAGTACATGTGTTGACCTTCTGGTCAATATTTTTTTATAATACAAAATATTGAAACAATTCCATTGTGCAAAAGAACTGAGATTCTTCAAATTTGCTAATTTGGCTGTAAGAAGAACTAAACGGTGCATATTAACTTGGTGGTTTACAATTAATACACAATCCATTAATACAACGCCAAAGGATGCAGACAGTTATTAAAGCACCTGTGGTAATATCTTCACAGTATAGTGGCTGGTGACACATGCCACCATTAGGTTATACCTAATGTGAAACTGTCTTACACCACACTGACATACAACTGTCAGTGAACCAGTGAAATCAAAACAGACTTCTTTTATCTGAATATATTCTTATATTACTTTCCCTTCCTAAGGAAAGGAAGCGCATACTTATCAAAATCATCATGCTGTGTTAGTATGTTTGGTTATGTGTGTGTTGAAATGAAGGGGGAGGGGTCATTTGAACTTTGAACCAGTTGACATTGTTAATGAATTACAGTGTGAAGGCCAATGGTGAATGCAGGTTCTTGTGAGGTGGTACTGCAAACAGAACTTTTGACAGATACAACTCTGTTACATAATCCGTCTGCAGAATGTAACACAACAATACGGCAGCTGAAAAAATGTCTTTCACAAACAGTCTGACGGCAACAGCTACTAAATCTTTGGAACTATATATACACAAAATTTGGTACGGACAGACAATACACATACCTGGGTACAATGTATGAAATATACAAACTTGGTATCAGCACAAAGGATTGAGGTTATATGCGGCAAATTTCAGAGATAATCTGTACATACATTAGCTAATTGTCCACAAAAAAAAAAAAATAAGTAAATGAAAATAATAATGGTAATATAAATAAGTACCAGACTAAATCCAACTTTAAATCCCAGGTTACACACTTCCGGTAGGCAAAAATATAGCAATACATTACGTTGCTTCATTTAACCTTTCGGAGCCAGAATTATTTTTTTTTTAATTTTAACACACCCTGTATGTAAAATGTGAATAATACAGGAACCAAATACGTTAGAATTATGAAACAAACTGCATTTTGAAGAGAGAAAAAAACGGGAGTATATACCATGTTTAAAATATTCAGTACCTATATTTGTTGAATAAATATATAAAATGCAACTTTAGAGGTTAGTGGTACGGTATAACCACTATAGTTGGCAATAGGCGTCAAAAGGTTAATTTACTATCTTCACTTTATTTTTGGGTGGTGATACCTTGCAAATGTTCCTGAAATCATATCTAATTTAATTAACTTGGGTTTGCACTTGTGATGGATCCTGTGTTTGTTATTCTGCATTTTAATACAAACTTTGAGATAAATTTGGTGACATAATGTCAAGTGGATTACATGCCAAAGAAGCTGGAACAGGTCTATCAAGGCCTAACCTGTGACGGAACATGACAGTGATAATCTGAAGCTATCAGTTAGTTCTCGTCCATTGACTGGTCACCTCACTGTCATGTTGTTTTTACATTAATTTGGAGACATTAATATAATGCTTCTCACAAATTTACTGTCATACTTCAATATCTCCTCAACACACATGCTGCTCACAGAATAAATACTATATAACCAACCCACGATTATATATTTCAACAAACAACAATAAACAATTCATCTGCACTTTGCATTAACACTGTGGACACACAATTTTCCCTTCCTTCTAGTACCAAGGGTTGGCCCTTCACTTTACACTATATTTCACTCCTCAGGATTATGTTCTGTTAGGATATAATCAACCACATTTACAAATACACACAGTTTATATAAAATAACAAATCATCCCTAGATATGAACTCTCTTACATGTTTCAAAGATAAATTACCATCCTCAGAAATATACCACTACAAAGGAATACAGAACTCTTCCATCCAAGTTACATATTCAATGCTAAAACCACACAATGGCAGCTGCAGATATAAAAATGTGGATACTATATTGTAATGCAGACATATTATTGAATAAAATTCATTGATGATTCAAAATGATCAAGTCCTTGTGTCGGGTACTGACGTTTATCGTGCAGCAGCGTCTTGCGTTGGTGTCTGCTTGAGGGTGGCGATTTATTGCTGACACATGTACCAGAGTTCACGTATATGGTTGATTTGTGATTTTGTATAAATTGTTGCATCTGTTGGTGCATGTGGGTGATTGCAATGATAAAGCACGGAACGAGTAATATTAAATTTCGTTACTATACCGCACATGCTAGGTTATGCTACGTCAGGTTAGTTCAGCAGAACGTAGCACAGCGTTTGTTAGGTCCAGGTAAGGTAATAATAATATTCCTTATGTTGACGGCATTTCTATCGTCAGATCATTGAACACTAGTTCCGAAAATGCCTCTTGTTAACGTTCCATCTTACAGTTTCAATCTAGCAGTGGATAATCTAATAAATACTGTTGTCCTACTTCTACGTTGGTACAAGGATCATGCCTCAGTATTGCATACAATAACATTATCGTACACAGATTACTTACTCTTTCTGAAGTACAAATATTTCTTATCGTATACAAATTACATGAGGTTGCGCTGTTTACAAATAGCCTTCTTCTTCGACCCTCTTACACCATATTTACCACGGATAAAACGTAATATTTACACTTTGCGAACGTGAGTAGATTGTGGATATCGCATGATATCCGTGATGTTTTTGCTCAACACGTGATAGAATGTGTTCATGTCAATATTGCTATATATATAGAAGTTTAAGCACTTTGAAGGCTGAAATTCTTCTAGGTAACAAAACTTATTAATACCCTCATAATCCCTTGTCTAGGTGTTGCTGCTACCTTCTCATTTGATTCAGCCTCCTCAAAACACCTTGATGCCAACTTCAATGAGTCAGGCCTCTTAGCCAATTGCAAAACTATCGAACTCCTCACCCGAGGCTCAGGACCAGGTGCCGCAAATTCCTCAAGAGCACTTCACCTCAACAAGATCATCCAGCACAAGCTGCCAGTCATATCTTTTAGCATTGTACGAATCAATTTGCATGCTGGCCTTAATTTACCGAATCTCAGGGCATGTGACATTAACAGTGGAACAAACATTTTAAGCTGTGGGACTTCTGTATATTTGAATTATCACTAAATTAGATAAATGTAAAGATCAGTGTTGCTGGACACGAAACTCTCAGTCTGGTAACTGCCTCATGAAGTGCTACAGCACAGCAGGAGCTCAGACAGCTACCTGCATCTCAGGATTGTATTATTGGCAGTGAAAAACCTTGGCTCTACCAAGAGAAAACCTGGCCATGAATTATAGAACAGAATTTCAGAAATAACTTCTCAACGTCAGAACATTGGCTACAGCTGTACTTACAATACTTAGAAACTACAAAAATAAGTTAATGGGTTAAATTTGTTTTCCAAATACCAACAACCCATTACACAAGTGTCACCAGCATTAGTCTGATACGTATGTTTTGGTGTGTACACACACACATACACCAACATCAGAGTCGACAACGCTTTTTAGGATCCACATCATGATGTGACTCGTGAAGTAATACTTCCAACATACACATGTAAAAAGGTGTATGGCAACTGTCACACCCTATTACATACTGTAGTATGTAATAAGGTGTAACCTACCAATTTTATGCATTTTAACACTATAAGATTTTAATCATTCCTACAAGGAAAAGCTGAACACACAGACTTGTTGGCGTATACACCTTTGTTAAAATGACTCCCTGAGGATGGCAACTCGGTGCCAAAAGATGTACCGAAATTTGATGGTATTCAAGCAATGCTCCGCATAAGCAACAATTTACAGCAAGAGCAACTTATTTCCAAAGATTTCGCTTCACTCATCCGTCCATAAGCATAACAAATGTGGCAAAGACAGGGAAACTGAACAGGACTTGATAAAAAAAATACATAAAGAATGTAATTTTAATATTGTATTTTTAATATTTCTTTACACAGAAGGAGCAAGTTAGCAATGATGATTTATGTACAATAGTGAACACATTCAGCCAAATTTATTGTTATATACCAACAATCTTTATCACAATTTCTGAAACATGTCATAAACAGTACTTGTGAGAGAGACAGTGATAAAATATGTAAGGATATAGTAACAATAAATGCAAGTATGAAAACCACTTGGTACGCACAACATAAAATATTACTTTGTAGGTTTGTAATTCAACACCTGGAGTGCAAGACAAGTGCAAGTACATTTATGCAGTGAGATTATGCAAAAAAAATTTGTGAAGATCCATGTGATGAAGATAACAGATCATCACAATCACAGTTTTTCATCACATGGCACCAATGCTCACAAAATGTAGAACAACAAATTCTTGTAAACTTTTAAAAACTGAATTAACCTTACACCATGATGATTTTAAAATGTTCACATCAGTGTCTTCAGAGCCATAACAGATGTCAGCACACCTGTCAATAGTTGTAACATTCTACGTTTATATTTACAGGTAATACATACTGCAAAAGATGTTACAAACAATTCATATATTATTGCTGAACAGCCTACGTAATATTCCATGTTATCAGACACCAATATGCCTGAAGGAATTTAATTTAGCAGCCTTCTGGAACTGTATCACACACACAGACTTTCAAGGTTGGTTGTGGCTTTGGTGAGGGGGGGGGGGGGGGGGGGTGGATTGGAGAAAATTCAAAGACAATTTTATAAAACAAAAAAAACCTTTGTAATTTAAAAAGATAATCACCAACCTCCTGCATGGGTGCC
>Ga0123354_10003009_pt1 | contig 22936 bp, 11 predicted proteins | sample TergutLab28metaG_2_FD_97872 | JGI IMG/M metagenome (GOLD analysis project Ga0123354, IMG submission 97872) | Labiotermes labralis P4 segment gut microbial communities from Petit-Saut dam, French Guiana - Lab288 P4 | ecosystem: Host-associated > Arthropoda: Insects > Digestive system > Gut ... | reverse complement strand
ATATATAGAAAGAATATATAAATATTGTAGGAAACATGAGAGAAATAACAGATATTTCCGTTAAAAAATCACTAATATATATATATATATATATATATATATATATATATATATATATAATAAAAATAACACTTTCAATTTAGAAATCTCTGTTTTGTAAATAATGTTCAAGGGATAGACCTTACTGAGTGGGACGGTGTAATTAAATTCGAATTACGAACACGTCCAAGGATTTAGAAATTTCGTAATCGATACAGCGTATCGATACAAGAGGCAAGTGTTGTATATAAAATTTTAGACATGTTCATAACACTCACCTTACAAATTTCACACCGCGCTTTATCATCATTTAAAAAAAATCTTTCACGTGATGACCACGTTTTTATATTTGCTTGAAGAGCTAATCCAGCAAAATGCTCGTGCATTACAAAGAAAAGAGATGACGCCGCTTTCTCTTCCGAAATTCACAAGGTCGCCATGCTGATATTATCATTTCAAAACCACCTAAACCTAAAATTCGTCTAAAAATATACAGAATCAGATATTTTACCCCATAGCGAACATTACTTACTTACTTACTCCATGGTGCAGAGTCCTTCTTGAGAAGTTAACTGGTTTGCAGCTAGTCAAGAAATTCCCCGCATTTCACGGAACCCTAAAGTTCATTACCGCACTCACAAGCCTCCGCCACCTGTCTCTATCCTGGCCCAACCCAATCCAGTCCATATACCCACATCCCACCTCCTGGAGATCCATCCTAATATTATCCACCCATCTACGCCTAGGTCTCCCCAGTGGTTCTTTCCCTCCGGTTTCCCCACCAAGACCCTCTACACCCTCCCTCTCCTCACCCATACGTGCCACATGCTCAGCCCATCCAATTCTTCTCGATTTTATCACCCGCACTATATTGGGTGAGGAGTACAAATCATTTAGCTCCTCGTTATGCAATCTCCTCCATTCCCCCATTACCTCGTCCCTCCTAGGTCCAAATCCATAGCGGGCATTACGTCACATAATTACGAATGCAAGTCAATTAAAATTTCAATTGGCGTAAAATTCGGTATTTCCTGTGACAATAAGAGGGCCCCCATAAACACAACATGTGGAGAAAATACCTAGGAAGTTCATAAGGCAAAACAGGTGGTAGGCCTACTTATAGGAATCATTGTGCCTGAAAAATTAAAAAAAAAAAAAACTATATAGATTCACAATTCTAAAACACCATTTTTGTCATACTGACTTTGACTAAGGCAGATCATTTTTGTTTTCCAATGCGCGTTCTGTCAACTGTTCGTTTGTGCATCAAATTATGGGGTGAGAGCAAAATAGGAAATAAAATCGACGTGAAAGGGAACGGCAACGGCTTCTTGTAAGTTATTTTACTAGTTTGTGGGTGGAGAGACTGATGAAACCCTGGTAAAACAGTGGATGTTTCAGGTTACGAGAATTGTTGAATCCAAGGCAGGACATCTTGGAAAACAAGCAGTGATTCTAAGCCTACAAAGACAGACAGTGCTGGCGAGAGGGGGAGGAACAACTGGCAAAAGCTACAGGTGCCCGGTCGTCCGGAAGGCGGACCGGGGACCGAATACTTTCTATATGATTTGTCTTTCTCGATAGTATCACTATTTGTGTAATGCAAAAGTTAACCCTTTCAGACCAAGCCCAATTCACTCTGCAACTGAGAGTCAGCCTTTCCGAAATGGTGTAGAGATTTTTAACCTGTGCTCCCTTGGTAGGGGTCCAGAAAAAAAATTCATAGGAGCCCGAAGCCGTTCTCGGCGACCCGGCAGAGACCTCTGGTGCACGTTGGCAGCTGTAGAGTTTATTCCTATGATGGGTACCCTCACGGTATTTATATACGCATTTCTTCATACCGAGGGTCACGATTGCACACTTCGAAAGGTTATTTGACCCCTAAGTAATAGGATTACCGCCCAGTCGTTATTGGTTAATTTTGCTGAACACGCTTCAAGCATATTAAACAGCGCTCCAGCGCCTGCAAGAGCGTTCAGTATGAACACTCCACCCAAATCCTTCAGCGTCACGTAGTTTTGATCAAGCCAACGCTGTCTCGTGCTTTTGCCAATCCTCGCATATGCGCTGTTTTTCCCATACCTCGTCTGTTTACTTTCGATCACGTGACATCAAATTAACTCCCTTATAACTCTGTCTGGATACACGTTTGTTTTTCCTGAATATTAGGCCCAAGTTTCTCATCTCGTGGTCACCATAAATCAAGTTCCTAGACAACGATTTTAGAAGCCTTCGTTTTTTTTTCAGCAGGTTTACATTTCTGTGGGGAAAAACATGTATAAAAAATTTGAGAGTATAAAGTGAGAGATACCTTGTCTTAAATATGGCGATGTTGGGGGGAGGGGGGGGGGCTAAGTTAAAGACAGTTATAAACAGAACAGGAATTACTGTCCATCTGACTGACTGACTGACTAACTAACTAGCCAACCAACCAACCAACCAACCAACTTACTTACTTACTTAATAACTAACTTACTTACTTACTCCATGGAACAGAGTCCTTCTTGAGAAGCTAACCAGTTTGCAGCTAGTCAAGAAATTCGCCGCGTTTTATGGAACCCGAAGGTTCATTACCGCATTCACCAGTGCCCGCCACCTGTCCCTATTCTGAGCCAGCTAGATCCAGTCCATACCCCCACATCCCACTTTCTGAAGATCCATCTTAATATTATCCTACCGTCTACGCCTGGGTCTCCCAAGTAGTCTCTTTCCCTCAGGTTTCCCCACCAAAACCCTGTATACGCCTCTTCTCTCCCACATACGCGCTACATGCCTCGTCCATCTCATTCTTCTCGATTTTATCACCCGTACAATATTGAGTGAGAAGTACAGAACATTAAGCTCCTCATTATGTAGTTTTCTCCACGGCCTTGTTACCTCGTCCCTCTTATCCCAAATTTTCTCCTCAACACCCTATTCTCACACATTCTCAGCCTACGTTCCTCCCTCAATATGAGCGACCAAGTTTTACACCCACACAAAACAACAGGCAAAATTATAGTTCTATATACCTTAATCTTTAAATATTTGGATAGCAAACTGGAAGACAAAAGATTCTGCACCGAATGATAGCAAGCATTCCCTGACTTAAATCTGCAGGAATAAATAATTGTACTGTTATTTGACTGTAATTGCTACAAACTGAGACGTGCGTAGTTCTATTCTCGAGCAGATGTCTTTACTGTTATCGCCTCCGGAATCTTCTCACAAGCGTTAATCATTGGAACTCATTTTGAACCAGTTTAATTCAGTCCACCACCTCACACCCTGTTTACGTAACTTCCAGGCCTTCTCAAAATAGATGAGTGTAAGAGAGTGGCTATAACATGATAATGGAGGTGGAAAAGTACTTTCGAATTGTCAACGTTTGTAGTGTTACCAATGTTCTTCACCTGGACTATATGACCAAGTTTCCGCCCAATATAGAACAGACATTTTATTAGTACCTCCATACTTACAGCTGTGTGTACTTAAAAAATAAATTTCGATTCACAAATTCTTTTCAAAAGAACTTGTTCGAATTGCTGTGTTTGTGATAGATAGCCTTACTATTACGCCGAAACTGATTCCTTCTCATTATTGCAAATTTTTAATCCCAAAATACAACTAAGAGCAAAGTAGGATAAAACACACAGTAAAAGCCCACAATGAAGCAAAATTACTAAGGGATCAAGAAATAACTCACCGTCCGAGGTCCAGAATCCCATCCAGAATGTGCACCTCCCGGTCGACTGATTCTTCCCTGAGACCACCTTTGTTAAGGGGATCGCCGGGGTGTATTGACAGCACCAGGAATGTACCGAGGATCGCATTGGTGAGGGAAGTTAGGAAAAAGTAGACTAGTGTTCTGATGGCTATTTTCCCATTCATACTGGCGTTCAGTCTTGTACTGCCTATGGAAAATTAGAGGTCACATCAGCGGAATCTAGCACCATAAGAACGAAGGCCACGTTTCATAAGATTCACATATCAGATCACATCTTGACATCCACATGAGGTCTGAGGTTTAAGATATAATTAAATTTAAAAAAATATTCTTGTAGTCGAACACACTTGCAATTAAAGACATTTAGTAATTAACGGCCTTAATATAGGTCTATGTAATTCCTTTTAAAATATTTCTTTATCATTACTTCGGCGCAAACAAGATCCTGTAACTGAGTTTGTGACAGAGATCCAAGTTCCTTTTCTTAAAATTGTAGAAATGTCATATTGATGGCAGCAGAATGTTCTGGAAAGACGATCCAGGAATATTCTTTTCTCTTTTTCGTGGGTAACGTAGCTGGTATAGCGACTGTCTACGGGCTGGACGGTCCGGGAATCGAATCCCGGTGGGGGCGAGATTTTCCGCACGTGTCCAAATCGGTCCTGGGGTCCACCCAGCCTCCTGTACAGTGGGTACCGGATCTTTCCCAGGAGTAAAGAGCGGCCGGGGCGTGACGCTGATCCCTCTCCCCCTTCTAGTGCCGTGGTCAAGAAGGAATAGAGCTACACCTCTACTTCCCCTAATGTCCGTACGGCCTGTACAGAGCCTCAATGCCTGTACAAGGGTGCACTTTACCTTTACCTTTCTCTCTTTCAGGATTCGCACAGCGGACTGACGAGAAAACACATAAACGTCACACATTTACTCGTAGATCTTGTGGTCCTCAAAACTGTTCAGGAGCTGTGCGAGTGTTACTACTGTTGCGTCACGCTTCATCTCACGAAAAACCTCAGTGAAATTTCATTAGTTTTGTAATGTCAACGGACGAATTTTATTTTGTTCCGTGTTACAAAACAAACCTAAGTTACATGAATCTATTTTTTTCTTAATGAAGCCAGCTAGGTGCACACTACTTCTTAATATATTTATTTCAACTTCTCTACGCTTTTCGGGCAACTATGTGCCCAACTATGTGCAAACCAGACAGCCACCCATACAGAGTAAAAAAATACCAGTGTCGCATAGATAGAGTAAGTTCTCCTGGTGATGGGGACATGGTTGCCCGAAACGTGTAGAGAAGTTGAAATAAATATACTAAGAAGTAGTGTGCACCTAGCTGGCTTCGTTTGAAAAAGAGTATACAGGGATGCACTGTCAACAAAACATAAAACGACATGAATCTATTTAATTAGCATACCAACTAATGCACATACATAAAATTTCACACTAAAACACTTAAAATCGCTCCAACATGTTTCGATCCTAAGATCATCTTCAGGGAGCTACACTGTTCCTTGCTAAAGTCACATTTAAAAACACTCACTGATTAATTTCCATACATTAACAGGATGCTGTGGCAGCATGACATTTATGTATGGAAATTAATCAGTGAGTGTTTTTAAATGTGACTTTAGCAAGGAACAGTGTAGCTCCCTGAAGATGATCTTAAAAACACATAAAAATACATTAACAGGGTGCTGTGGCAGCATAACATGCTGCCACAACACCCTGTTAATGTATGGAAATTAATCAGTGAGTGTTTTTAAATGTGACTTTAGCAAGGAACAGTGTAGCTCCCTGAAGATGATCTTAGGATGGAAACATGTTGGAGCGATTTTAAGTGTTTTATTGTGAAATTTTATGTATGTACATTAGTTGGTATGCTAATTAAATGACTACGAAATGCATGGTGCAACAATAAAGATATATGAACCTAGTTCCAAAATTATGTAATTTTCAGCAAATGAATGACAGGTGACGTTACAATTCACTATCTAACACTAACATGTCAAAATTATATGTATTTTCATACATATTCCATCAAAACTCCTGCATGTAGTGTATATGTTGGTATTACTTATAAAATTGCTTATAAATGCACCGACATGAATAACAATAATGTGAAGCTTTAGTTCGTGTATTTTGTCTTCCTGCAACACGCGAAAAGACAAAAGCTTGTGGACGAAATAATAAGGACCATTTCCTCTAAATCAAATAAATAAGCTATTGGTGACCTTCAGACTTACCTGCTGTAATACTGGCAATAATGAGGGGAAGAACCAGCAATTTCAGTAACCTCATAAATAGTTCTCCAGGATAAGACACTAGCATCACTGCATCCGAACTTAATTTCAAAGGCCTTAAAACAAATCCTGCAGAAGAATGAAAGGGACTAGTTAATTTATGGACAAATGTGCCAATTGATCATGGTGCAGGCGATCTTTTATGTTTTTCCACCAGAATGTAAGGCAAAATTATGACATAAATGAATTTAGTAAATTTCTCGAAAACATATCAGAGTCCAGTTGTTCTTGCTTGATGTCTCTTACCTAAAATCATAATTGTAACATATATATAATTTTATTTGTGAATCAGTCCAGTGCTTCCTCTGGAGATTCTGAATTGGGTAGGTTGTCCTCAGGATGGATAACCATTCCCTCGCTGAGTAAGTTTGGTGGTAGCTAAACTCAGAGCCTCCAAACATGCCCATTTTCTGTAGAGGTGTGCTTCCTTAGCCTAAGGTCTCGGTTTTGAGGCGCCAAGGACTCGCCTCCATCCGCTCCTCTCTGCTACAACTAAAGGTGCATTGCCCAGGGATCACGATCGAGGACGTGAGGAAGTCGGATTTGCTGGCAGAGCTGACCAATTTATTGTCAGATGGTGTTTCCCAAGATTTGTGGCTATTATCTGTCGGCATCGATAATAACCCTTGGGGCCAGTACCAGTCTTTACTAAAAGATCTCTACGGCAAGAAGAAATTTTTAGGGTACATTTGTTAGAGGACCCAAATAAAAAAATTACTCTATCAGAGGAGATTAGAGCAAAATCTGATGCACTTACCATGCAGTCTTAATATTGATGTAGAAGGGCAAACTTTAAAGAACACACCACAACAAGCAGCGAATGAAGCTCTAGGCAAAAGGAAAAAGAGAAGACACAAAAAGCGTTTAATTTTATGGAATGAGGATATTAAAAACTTGATTGAAAACAAGAAGAAGGCTTATTGACGGTATCTAACAACGCGTTCTGAAACTGAAAAACTAGAATACAAAAGGTTAGTGGCAATTGTGAAAAGAGAAACAAGAAAAATTAAAAGGCAATTTTGAGAAACATTTGTATCGAGAATTGAACATGATTTACATGGACGCCAGATAAATGCATACAAAATTATTAGAAATTTAAACAGAACTGAAAAAGATAATTTGCGACTTAACCCAATAGTTGAACACACATGGCTAGATTACTATCAACAACTTTGTACTAAACAATGTAATGATAACACCACATAAGGGAAACGTGCAAAATTAACAGAAAATTGTGTTGACTTAATTAAAATGGAAGAATTGGAAACAATTATAAAAGAATTAAAAGCCAGAAAATCTCCAGGATCAGACGGAATTAATAATGAGTTGTACAAACATGCACCAAAAAATTTTTAGATAAATTTTTGAAATTCCCACATTTTGCTGGATTTACGGAGACATTCCTGAAGAATGGAAGACAGCCATTGTTATACCAATACACAAAAAAGGAGACAGAAATAACCCACATAACTATCAAGGTATTAGTTTATTAAATACTGCATATAAAATCTATTCAAAAATTATTGCAAAGAGATTAACGGCAATTGCAGATGTCCTACTATTAGAAGAGCAGAACGGATTTAGGAAAGGCAGATCGTGCATGGACTGCATATTTTCAGCTTCACAAATAATTCAAAAACATAGAGAATTTAACATCCTCACATATATTGCGTTCATTGATTTTAAAAAAGCCGTTGACTCTGTGGACAGAGACAAATTATGGATTATTATGTTAAGTAAAGGAATTCCAACTCAGCTAATTACAATAATTCAGAAAATATATAAGGAAAACATTATAAGAGTTAATGTAGGTAATGGAATATCTGAAGATTCTAGAGCTATTACCCAAGGGGTGAGACAAGGATGCCCACTATTACCTTTAGGTTTCTGTGACCGTGCATCGTGAGCAAATTGTGAAATGAGAGAGAAAACCAACAAGATGCAACAGCTAGATGTTTATTTTCAACAATATCTCAACATGTTTCGGGCATCATTATGCCCATCTTCAGGAGAAAAAGACGTATGTTACTGCATGTTGTGGGCTGCGCTGGTTCTGCTGGATGTTTTTGGTAGCGGTTGTGGGGCGCTGCGTTGTGGAATGCGAAAGTTACTGTTCGACAGTAAACTTCACAGTGCTCGCACCCCACAAGGCAGCGCCCCACAACCGCTACCAACCACAACCAGCAGAACCAGCGCAGCACACCACATGCAGTAACATACGTCTTGTTCTCCTGAAGATGGGCATAATGATGCCCGAAACATGTTGAGATATTGTTGAAAATAAACATCTAGCTGTTGCATCTTGTTGGTTTTCTCTCTCACTTCACAATCCACTATCACTGTTTTATTAAATTTATATTTGGACGAAGTTATTAGGATTTGTTTACAGAAACTAAAAAGTAGTAAATATTTTAAAGAGTTAATTTTCAACACACTGTTATTTGCAGATGACCGGTTTATTATTTCTGACACAGAAGACAACTAACAAAACGCAGTCTATTTATTATATAACATATCTAAAGAATATAATTTCGAAATTGCTACAAAAAAGACGAAAGTATTTGGTTTTGTTGGAACGGATCACCTAAGAACAAAAATTATTATAAATGATGGAACACTAGAACAAGTTAGCCAATTTACTTATCTAGGTTGCAGTATATCTTATCAATTTTTCAATGATGTAGAATTTAAATTAACAAAAATTTTACAATTAATAGGTACTATTAAGAGAACTATTTTTATGAAAGTGAGAACGGAAACTATTTTAAAAATATACAACACACTACTTTTACCTACATTTTTATATGGGTCAGAAAATTGAACTCTAACAGCCTTACAAAGACGAAGAATTGAAGCGGCAGAAATGTAGTTACTGAGACCTCTGGCAGGCTACACCCTTTATGACCACAAAACAAATGACTACATACGCCGCGAACTACGGATTACAGGTATTCTAGACAAGGTAGATGAATACAGACGGAACTGGCTTTCACACTTGCAATGAATGCCACAAAACCGAATCCCTTTGAAATCATACCACTACATACCACAAGGAAGGAGAACAATTGGAAGACCGAAGAAGCGTTGGCGCGAGCATCTGTAACTCTGGAGACGGAACGGATCAAAGGGTCCAACCCTTGATATTTATGGTGATGATGATATAATTTTATCTCTCTCTTTGTGTGGCTGTGAAAACTGCTCTGCCGGATAACACATAACTGAGGAACTCGAACGGATGTTACATGCTGAGGAACCTGTTCCACCTAAGATTAAGATGGCCGGAGGGTGGAGTAATTTTTATGATAAAGGGCTTTATGATCTGTACTGTTCACCACGTATCATCAGAGGATAAATAATGCATGTGGGAAGCTTTGGGGGAATGGGACCTCTACACAGAATTCTTGCCTGAAAATCTGAAAGGAAAGCACACCTTGAAAGACCTAGGCATAGAAGGGAGAATATGATTAAATACAACTTAAAAGAATAGATTTGCGGTGTGTGTGGACTTGATTCAAATGATTCAGGATGGGTCTAGTATCTGGCTTTTATAAAGGCAGTAACGAAAATTCGGTTTCCTTAGAGCATGGGATTTCATGACAAGAGGCTACATCCACATCCTCCTGTATCATAACTCTTTCCTTCTATCAAATATTATATGTCACATGGCTAGAAATTTAGGCAGGATTCCAAACATAATTCTTCGGTGTGTTTATTCCATAGCCTAGTAGTTATACCGACTAATCTACCCCAGTTTAATCAAAAGAAGTACTTGCAAAATTCGCTTCTAGAGGGTTATTGCAACATCGACTGTTTGTTCTTTTGAACTTGACTTGATGCCAGCTGCTGTTGAATCGGTACTGTATATACGTTCTATAAATAAAATTTACGTTATCTGCTAAGAACACAAACTCCCAGCGTCCTTGAACTTGAAATTTAAAATAACTCACTTTCCAGTCCTTTAAACCAGATTCATAAATTGATACAACTTATACCTGCTGCGCTAAATACGGTATAAACAAATGCAAGTTAAAATATTAGACTAAGACTACAGTCTTCCTGACCTCTCCAAGCAGGTTAGAGGTCCCCTAAATATCTGCCACATATCATATCCCAACTTACCCCTGATAGCAATGCATGAAGCCAAAACACAGATTTTATTGACGGATAATTTAACAATCCTGCCGGGGGCATATTCTACTGAGCCCAGTGGTAGAACGATCTGTGAACATTGAAGTTCGTCAGACGTGGAAAGAAGTGGTCGTAGCCCAATTTGTGGTAATATTTCGACATTTTTCCATGGGGAGCAGTGGAAAACTATAAGGAACCTCAGTCGTATTAGACGTCCTCTGGTTTTATAATGCCGTAGTTCTAAACACTGGGATGAGATTTTCGGGCCTATAGTACGATATGCTAACGAGATTTATGTGGCTTCACTAAGATTTGTAACAAAATTGAACACAGAAGTGTACACCAGAGTCTCTTAATCTTGAAGTCATTCTTGGGTACTCAGTCAGTCAAAACTAATAATAAAAATTCCCGGTAAAGTGTCATGGCGCTTTTCTTTTCCAGAATTTTTTACCCACAACAGTCTTACACAACATACAAGGTAGGATGAAACAGACAACATGTTTCGGCTTATTAAACCATCATCATGTTCTTATTAAGGAACACTAAAATACACTAAACACTGTCATCGGTGTAAGATTTCCACCTTCACATATAAAGGTCCGACTTTGTATGTTGTGTATTACTCTTTTGAGGAGGAAATTTATCTGTAAATGAACAAAAACCGGATTGTGTTATCTCAGGAAATAAGACTCCTTATCTGTTTCGCATGCTGCAGTTTCTATGATAAGATTAGCAGAAATCGTTAATTGTGTCATTGTTGGAAGTTATTTATTTCTGTACACAGTTTTCACTACTTCAGATTCTGGTTACTTCTATTTTTATTTTCGTTTACGACGTTCTCAATAGTTTTTATTTAGTTTCGGTGACAGTTGAATGAATAAACGTGGGGCGTCCTTGGAATGAGAATGTCTGTGGAAAACAATTAAACCGAGAAGAATCCGTCTCGTTGTCCCTAAACCCACCACAAGACCCTCGTAGACGAAACTCCCATTAAACCCAGACCACCGCCTGCAGAGGCCGGCGACTAACATTCTGAGCCATAGAAAGGCATGGACAATGTTAAATGTGCCAAACATGGCCACAATGTTGCGCAGCTTAGCTGTGTTTATTTATGATTAAATAATAAAAACGTGCCTTGTACAATATTTATAAGGTGTATGAAGAAATATGTTATGGAGAACTGGCTAGCATATTTACAGTTTGTCTCCACACAAATTATCATATACTCGGTTCGAATGGTGCTTTAGCTATATTCATTATTCCCAGAGGAAAGTAGGCATTTCACACTGTCCAATACTATTTTATCTTAGAAAGCAATGTGCCTCAACAGTAGCTGTATATTTTTTCGATGTGTGTGGTTAATTTAAGAAGACCCACCCGGTTAATGCCTTTCAGGGGAATAATCATGTGTTTAGCGCAAAAATCAAGTGAAAAGCCTACTGTGTACGCAAAGTACAGTGACTTAATCTTACAGTGCTTGGTACAAGCAGTTACCGTTGTGCCCTAAGAGGGAAATTGGCGCTCCTAATTCACACATCGTAAATTCTCTTAAAAATATGAAATAGGCGATCAGAAATCAATGTACGGGGGGGGGGAGGTAGCCTCTAGTGTTATTATATTTAAAAAAACTGAATTAAAAGTTGGTAGTGGCAGACACACTGAAGCAGCGACGAACGGACAGGATGGTCCCACGATTGTCTTTAGTAACAAAATAAGAAGAAGGCTGTGAATTGATATATCGTGCGCATAATTAAGGTTAAATAATCAGGATTATTCCCAAATCAGTATACACACAGTGCAAGGCACTGTTTCTCGGTCGTGGGTAGGCGAGTTGGGCCCACTTGTGCCGCGAATTGAGCCACAACTACGTTGTAATTTTTAAAATCATTTTACGTTTTTTGTGACCTATTTATAATCACCTACAGAAAAACTATTGTTCTGTGATAAAATTTTACAATAATTTAATTAACACGTATAATTTAAGTATGTTTCTTAAATGTTGGAGTGGTACCTACAGTGGTTCCAGAGGAAACTCAATTTAGGGAGTGGGTTCGATTAATAAAGCAAAACTTTGTAAGGGGCCTATGGTGTCAGAAAGGCTGCGAAACAACGGCTCAAGCTAGCCTTGTACACGAAATTTTTGTGTGTGTCGGAATTAACAAGAATTTGGCGATTATATTTCATTTGATGTGTCCCAGTTAACAGTATCCGGTTCCACTTGTATGAATGAAACGAAAGCAAACTCACCTAGAACGACGCCGAAGAGAACCCCAGCGACTGTGGCTAGGAGAAGCAGATTATCACTCAAACACCTCCTGACGTTTTCGATTTTTCTTGCAGTGACTACTTTTGTTTTGTTGCACTTTTTCCCACAACTGTCTTCATCTTCAGTCGCCATCTCAGTAAATACGTAATCCGGGAATCGAATATTCGCCTCGCTGTTTGCTTTGTCCTCCATGAAGATTTGCGTCTAAAAATAAAAATTAAAAATTCCCGTTAAAGACCGCAGTTTACTTACAGAGAGTTTATCCGGCACATAAAAAGCTGCCAAAAAATGTTATTGTAAGTTTCACTACTTTCACAGATTTTGAAATTACATCCTTTGCAAGAAAATTTTGGCCTTAAGACACCAACGACGGACAAAAATGAGAGGCAATAAGAATTGCTATAAAATTGTAAAGCTTAAGAATACCTGCTCATGTGAAACAGTTTTGAATATTTAACTTAAGCACATAAGATTTTAATCGCGAGATCTTCAGTGTTTCAGGTCGCAAAACTCTGCTGCATTCGAAAATTCTTTTTTAAAAACATGCAAATAAACCTCGTCGAAGATTACATGGCTTTCGCCTTGAGCAAAAAGAGAAGTAAACGTTTGTTGTGCGGCTCGGGAGTAGGCCGACGTTAGACTGACAAATCCCCGCGTATTCGTCACTGCATCTACCGACCTGTGCTGGAGGGGTGGTATTGATTACAGACCGATGCACCACACCATTCCTTCACCCCTGGACCGCATAGCCTGTACATTATGGGTCACAAACACGCGGCTCGCCGGCTGCACCACCCTCTCTTCGTTCTTATTCCTGTTACATAAAGTGGCTTGAATCCGTTTAGATATAAAATATTTCTTTCCGAAGCGCCATGATAGGATAATTGTTGAATGACGAAATGGAAGGTATTTGGTAGGAAGCTACCGTGGTTTAATGGAATCCGATCCTGGCATTTACCTGGAGGAACTAGAGAAAAACATGAATACCTCAGTCAGAACAGCAGATGTCAAGACCGAAATTCCAACAGGGTAAATTCGGAACATAATATATAAATATTGTCAGTCAAACACAACAAACTTTTATTGTGTTTATTATTATGCTAGGGCAACATGTTTCGATTCTTATAGAATCATCTTCAGGCCCTTCTAAGAAAACAGATCCTTACTTAAAATGTTTAAAAATGCGCTGTGGGATCCCAAACGCTTACATTCTTGATAAAACTGTGTATAAAATGCATGTGTCGTTTTATCAAGAATGTAAGCGTTTGGGATCCCACAGCGCATTTTTAAACATTTAAAGTAAGGATCTGTTTTCTTAGAAGGGCCTGAAGATGATTCTATAAGAATCGAAACATGTTGCCCGAGCATAATAATAAACATAATAAAAGTTTGTTGTGTTTGACTGACACATCATTTTATGTTTATACATGTGTTAAACACTTCGGGATGGCAAACATTAAAAAAAAAATCGGAACATAATCCTACACCGCTACTGCTACACCGAACCTCTCGGTTTGCGGATTTAGTTTGACTGTCAGAACAAACAGGAATTTTCCCCTAAGAGCCATTAGCAATTTAATTTTTTCAATACAAAAACCGATGTACTTTCTTGGTGGAAAGAGCTCATTTTTAAATATTTATACCGAACATTTTCCTATAAATTCCTCTTCTGACATATTCTGTTGGCGTTAGGCACTCATTGCGACGTAAGAATAAGGCGTTGTGTGGAAACTACGTTAGTCCGTCTGTCTGTAACCTAGTATTGGGGTCTCAACCGCTTGTCGGATATTCATAAAACTGGGTAGTGAATTTCTTGACATAAAGTTGTCGGAAAAGAACAAGTATCGTGAAAACTAGTGCTATCACAGCCGTATTTTACTTATGGGCATAAACGAATATAGAGCCGTAATGTTCACGTTTTTCATCCTATTTGAGTCACATTCCATAATGTGAAGCGACTCAGTAGGTATAGATTTCGTGAAATTCGGCGCAGTAAAATCCATACTTTATTTAGCGCGTATATAGAATTTTACCCTTTTTTTATTTCTTGCCCTTTCGGTTATAATTAATCGCAAGAAATCTCTACATAATTCTGCTTATTTCTTACGAGTTTCTTAAAAATCGACAGAGTGAAAGGCATAATTTACTTATACGGGTAGACGTAAATAAAACATTGTTCTTGTTGTCTACACTTTACTTCCAATTTAGACGAATTTCCGCGCCGAAAATGCGCAAAACACTGCATCAAGTGTTGTGAGTTTCCTAAAAATCGGTATATTAAAAGCCATACTTCGGGGCGTAAATGTATTTATGCCCTTACTTCCAATGTCGGTGAAATTTATTCAACTTCAACTGCTTACTAGTTACAAATTCCTCCCCACATTTTTTTCGTTTCCCAAAATTTCAATGTTGTTCATCATCATGCTTTTCCCAAACACGAAGGACAGCTTCCTTTGTTACATCCTGCCCTACTGCACCTTAATTCCCAAATCCTTGCTTTCAGCGATATTATTCAACTTCTCTATATTCTTACATATGCATCCACATCCTTCACGCCACTTATATTTCACTTCACAACAAAATACCAAACAAATCTCTCCAAGTTAATACGAGTATAAAATATTTGCTTACTGCGTACCTCTCGGTGAGAAGACGGCGACTTTTGAACTAATACAGGGCACTTTAAAAGACTTTCATTCGGAAACCTTGAGCAACTTCGCCTACAGTTTACATATCTTATCTGCAACATGGTTTTTCAAAGGACATTTGACAACATTTCTTGAGCCGAAGCTTCGATGGGTTATGTTACATAGAACAGCACCTGTTCATTCGGTAAGCCCTTATGCGTGATCATGACGCATTTTCGACGATAAAAACGAGAAGCACTAATCATGCGCATGATTTGACTTTTCTTCGAATCCCAAAGCTACATCGGCTGGCCTATCCATTGGGTTTTCCCACACTCCTTCAAGTTCAGTGGTTGGAAAGTTTAGAGATTTATCTTGTGCAGCGCCATGAAGACATAAGGAGTAGTGAAGGTTTAGCCGCATACATTCTTATACTCGGAACTAGGAGGTGGTGAATGGTAGGTTTCACGCCCTGGGCACTTGACGCCCGAAGAGAAGTCCCCCTACATCCATTCTGTAGGAGGATGGGTTGCAGGTCTCAGAGCCCGCCTGAAGGTTTGGAACAGGCGAAAACCTTCTTCCCTCAGTCGGAAATCAAACCACTATTCTCGGTTATCCAACACGGATCATTGGTTGGATATTAACTTAAAACTGGCCACGATATTGTCCGTCCACATCATTTTCAATACATTCACATATTCGTGCATGCAAGATCGTCGTTAAGTAAATAAGCAGAAATAAACATGAAAGAAACATCAGGCAGGTTAGTTCAGGTGGTATAGGGAGTTGCAGGTCTGGTTGAACGCCCGGATCAAGAATAAGACTTTTCGTGACTCTGCTCAGGCGCTTCATATAGAATTTGCACTATTTTTAAAACACCAAGTTCGCCACGTTGCTTATATTCCCATTGCATTAACTTAAATAATTCTTCCATTCGACTTCATAAAACATCGCCAGCTGAAAATTGTCATTTATTCAGTTACGAGATAAACAGTACGAAACAATGAAACATTAGGCTTCGGGAAAACGATTGGTCTCCCCCTTCAGGCTAAGATAATAAAACTTACACATCTGGGACAGATAGATAAAGTTACCCTCAAAATCTGGGCAGTCGACGCCACATAAACTATCAGACGGAAATGAGTATATTTAATTATTGTAGCCTGAGGATATGGACGAATCCTGTCCCCGAAACGTAAAGTTTATTTGCCATTCACCATTTATTTCTTATTTCATTAACTTTATAGCACCAGAGGACGGACAAGCCCAGGAAACTGTGAATTTTAAATGTGACAGATCATAGTCAGAATCTCAGGGAAATCGATTATTCATACGGTTACTGATTCTGAGACTGGAACTTGGGACAATGAAGGGCACAATTCATAATAATCCTGTAAATGTTCATGAAAATGATTCAGTAACTACTTTATTATCAGACAGGATTTAACGGCAGTAAGTAGGACGATATAATAACAAAAACAACAACGACGACGACAAACATTCTTTGGAGCGCTTTGTTTTCAGTGGTTAGTGCAGGAACCTGTTGTTCAAATTTCCCGTAATCTTTGCCAAACGTTGCCACCAAATCACACTAAAACGCGTGTCAGAACACAATTATAAATCCTGCTTTCTCACTGCATATCTTCTTGTTACTGCATATATATATATATATATATATATCATTATGGTTGCTTTGTTGTTGTTACGAAGAATATTTGACGTAAGTACGAATAATCGAAAGCCGAATTTTTTCGACTATCCATCCTGTGCAAAAAAAGTCTTTTGTCAATTCTTGCCTTTCAGACACTGTCTCTTTTTTCATAGGCGCAACATGGCTAAAAACAATGGAGAGCAAAATCGACCATGGGCATTACGAACTTTAAATTGGATAGTTTCCATCCCGTTGTGTATGCGTAAGCAATGTATTAACTAAAACCGTCTTTACACAACAATATAAATAACAGTTGCAAATTATTACAACTCTTCAACTAAGCAACATGTTTCGGCCTTACTCGGCCATCATCAGGCTTGGTCACAGCACGCCGAAACGGAAAAAAGAACTGAAAAGAAAACACGTAATGTATAAGCCCACACACACACACCGAGAAAACAATAAAGCCCGCGTAAAAATTACTCAAACAACCGTCCCGTGTACACCCCTACAACTAGATAACTGATGTATCCACACTATATCACGCACTAACACCCACTCTTATAGTAAACACAACATTTTTAATATCTGATTTTGTTGTATGATAATATTTTTAAACAGTACCTGCAATTCGAGAAAGGTTTGGTAGTTATATTGTAAACCGTGGGATCCCATAGGTAAAAGCCACCGAATGTACCTTGACTAACTCCACTGCTTTGTAAGCCTGATGATGGCCGAGTAAGACCGAAACATGTTACTTAGTTGAATAGTTGTAATAATTTGCAACTCTTATTTATATTGTTGTGTAAAGACGGTTTTAATTAATACATTCCTTACGAACTTTAATTTACGAAGCAGTCAACTTAAAAAGAAGGAGAAGATTGGTTTGAACCAGTTCTTAATATACACACACATCTTCTTCCCTCTATCCGCATTTTTTATTTGTACTTTTCCAACTCAGTAGCCAAAAAAAAAAGCTATTCTTAGGTATAAAAATATTTCAGGAGCATTCCTATTCCTTGCCCCCTCCCTCCAAGTTACGCCTAAGCATGAGTTCTGCGGTGCAATATATGACGGGTCTTTTAGTTTTTTCTTCCCACTGGCCAGGTCTACATAATAAGACAGGGCGTTGATATTCGTGTGCCTTGATCTTTCTGTATACGACTTAGTACTTCCTGACAGTCTTCCCTCTAAATTCCCACTTCAGAAGTCGTGAAATGAGACTTGACTATTGAATAAAGGGAGACCAACTTGATGTCACTTGCTTTTTTATTTCATTATTTACTGCTCAACGTGTTTCGGATGTTAATACATCCATCCTCAGGAGCTTGTGACTTATTTGTTGAGTTATTGCATGGGTTGTATGGTTATGGTTCGATGTGTGTTGGTGTTGCGTTGTGGTGGTGTGGTATCCGTATGCAGGCTGCAGCTGCCCGAACAATGGATTTTCGCTTCTCCTTATCCGTCCAGGCTAGATCTAAGCCCACGCAGACTCTTCCACAATGGGTCCCGTGGCTCCTTCCCAGGGGTGAAGCGGCCGGGGCTTGTCGTTGAACACCCGCCCCCACCTAGATCACAGGTTAAGAACGAGCAGAACTACACCTCTGTTCCCCTTCTGTGTCTTCTATGACACGTTATAGGGTGACCTTTTACGGGATTTACATGTTTTTATTGCTTGCAGTGAAAAGGTCGTCGGCGTACCGCGATACAAAGAGCTAAATGCTGTGAACACTGTATCTTAACTTGAATTACTGCTTATCATCTGCATCGGCACAGCTAAAAGGAAAGCTTCCAGCTTGAAGCCTACTAATTTATTGCGATGCGTTTCAAGGAACGTGTAAACACGCGGGTCATTTGCTCTGATTCCAGCGAGAAGCCTCACACAAACAGGCGTAAAGACTGACATAATCAAACTAGAGAACACTATAAATCAGTAGAATTTATTTTCCCAAATAATTCTGATATTTTCAGCCAACGTACTATCCAGTTGCCACCTGGGGCCCATTCTTCAGAGTTAAAAGCAACTGGAGACTGAAGATGGTCGGTCACGTCTACCTTGTGCCGAACTTGGCACGTCCCGCACTGCACAAAAGGTACCTTGCACTTGTTCACCCGTAACTTACATGCTGTTTCAGATCATCAATGAAATAAACGTGTCATACATCTTTCAATAATTAAAGCTCAGTGTCCATTGTGAGCTGGGGTAACGGAATCGGTACAGTGACTCGCTACGAGCTGGACGGCCCGGGGTTCGAATACCGGTGTGGGCAAGATTTTCTGCACCCGTCCAGATTGGTCCCGGGGCCCATCCAGCCTCTTGTGTAATGGGTACCGGAGCTGGTGTGTGGCGTTGACCACCCACCCCCATCTAGATAAGAGGTTAAGGAAAGAGTAGAGCTGTACCTCTACTCTTTGTCTGGACATTCATGGCCTGTTCTAGGTTGAAATTTACCTTTTCAGGTTCCCACGAGTTTTCGACAAAACAAATTACACATTGCCACGGGAGTGTATTTAATTATGAACAATGTCCTCCACGTCACCTATACTTCTTTCAAGCCATAGTTCTAAGCAGAGCCTCAACATCCCATCTTCACACTTCAGGTTTGTGTGACATGCAATAAATAACCTCTCTTCACACTTACAATCGGTACGCCCCATCCAATGACTATGGCGTCAGCTCCATCAGCTGGATTCTCCCACTGGGCAGGCAGAGCAACAGGCTTCACGTTCACTTCATCATACATGAAATGATCTGACACCTGGGGGTAAAATAACTAGATATGGCATGTGTCACTTGAATGGGCAGTGGGTTTGGTTCAATTCGTGCATTGAAGTGACTTGTATTACAAATTCATTGTTTAATTATTAAGACACACAAAAAAATTATTAGTGAAAGAAGACAAATGAATCCGCGAAGGGAGTGGAATTTCTCATTATGGTAAAGCAGACGAAAGCTTCCATCTTGAGTGCAGAAATTGAATGTTAAAATTTCTTACTTCCTTCAGCGAAAAAGACAAAAATATAAGATAAGCTATACATTTTTTGACACAATTTTCGTTTCTATGTAATTTATAAAAGTTTTATATACATATTATGGCACATATTTCTGTCGATATCCCCGCAACATCCTTACGGTCTGTTGTGGTATATTTCACATTTCGCGTTTTAATGTGTCCCAAGGCTGAGATCTCTGTCTTACTACCGTGTATGATATTACTTACTTACTCCATGGTGCAGAGTCCTTCTTGAGAAGCTAACTGGTTTGCAGCTAGTCAAGAAATTCCCCGCATTTCACGGAACCCGAAGGTTCATTATCGCACTCACAAGCTTCCGCCACCTGTCTCTATCCCAGGCCGGCCCAATCCAGTCCATATACCCACATCCTACCTCCTGGAGATCCATCCTAATATTATCCACCTATCCGTGTATGATATTACACTGTTTAAATGTCTTAAGTAATTAACCCCACGAAAAAAATGAGCAAACAAATAAGTTCTTCAGGCCAGTAAATAAAGCTGTTTGCGTATTCTGAGGTTCTGCAACATACATACTAAATAATTATGTAATTCTTCTCATTACACAAACCAGACAGCACTTTCAGGAAACTCGAAGAAGCATATTTCTACCATGTGTACATTAATATATAGGTAAGTTACACTAGCCGAAATGGGTTTGTTATGTCCCTCGTTACGCTAAATAATTCGTTACAAATGTGTAAGTCAATTAGCCGTCACGCCACTATTCAATCCCAATTTGTGATCGTACAATTTAGAATAGTATTTAGTTTCCGAAAATGACTCGCTAACACAAACAATTTAATAATCGGTCAGTCCAGCTTACCTCCAGTTATCAGCCAGAACATGAAATAGCGCAACATGGCACCGATGATATATTACAAAATATAACTGTACTGCAGGCCACAGAGTAACGACGTGTCGTAGACCAAATATCTTTTCTCCGGTGTGACTAATCTTGCAAGTCTTTCTGCGAGTCTCCTCTTTAACCTAATTTCCTTGGGATTTTATAGTGGCGTTGTGTTGACTCAAGTATTTTACTTAATATTTACATCACTAAACTGGGGCACGAATATACATGTCAACAAACAGTTGTGAGCTAAGCTGCCCAACGTTTTGTTGAAGCAGTGTAGTGAGACAAAAAAATTTCCTTGCCTCTCCTGTGTTAATTCCAACTGTTTATTGTTTGCTGACAACGTAAACTGTGGGGGTGTTAAAAGTGTGTGTACAAATCAAATCAGTCAATTTGTTGAATAAAACTCAGCAAGGAAATTGTAAAAAAAAAAAAAGAGATTAAAACAACAAAATCGAACTATTATATCGGTCGAGCACAACTTTTATTTTAGTGATATATAAGCCTGCTAAGTGCATACGTTGCAGCTTTCAATAAAACATCATCAGTCTGTGTACAAGGAAGCACAAAGATAAAGCTTTACAACTGCAGTCAACAGGCACTCAAGATTCAGACTTAATCTTGCTACCACCACTCATAATAACGAATACATAAACCAAATATAGGAAATCATAAGCAAAATAGCCCATGTATAACACACATACAAAATGATGGCGCCTGGGATCGCTGCTGTACCCTATACAGGTAAGCTGGGCTCGACGGATGTAGAATAGTCGGTTTGTAGGCGCGTTCGCAAAATTGCGAAAAGCGATTATTAGCTTCGTCATATCAATCCGTCCTTCTGTCCACATGGAATAACTCGGCTCCGACTAGAAGGATTTTCATAAGATTTGATATTTGAGCATTTTTCGCAAAACTGTGGAGAAAATTAAAGCTTCATCAAAATCGGACAAGAATAACGGGTACTTCACATGAAGACCACTTGACATTTTTGTTCATATCTTGCTAAATTCTTTTTAGAATGAGAAATGTTTTTAGATAAAAGTTGTTATGGAAATAAAAACACATATATTGTGTTCCATATATTGTGTTCCATAACTCTTTTCGAAAAACGTGCCGTTTATGAGAAAATGTGGAAAAATACTATAGAGTGGGGCAGGGCACAGATGACAATATGGCGCAAGCGCGTTGCTTGCTGGATAACTAAGGTCACACACACACACACACACACACACACACACACATATGCTCAAAATATGTAATACTTACTGCTTTTCCGCTGCAACAATGGTTGGACGAATGCGCCTCATTGTTACGTTTTACGTATATTGATTGTCCTGTATTGTTTTAATATTTACAACACAAGGAAATAAGTCACTCGATTATTATACCAACTAATGCACTTATATAAAATTTACACATTAAAACACTAAAACTGCTCTGCCATGTTTCGGTCCTAAGACCATCATCAGGGAGCTGTATTTCTTTGCCTTGCTAAAGTCACATTAAAAGCCACATAAAACCAGACATAAATAACTTCGTTGTACCAGTAGAGTATTGTGGCAGCATGCCATGTTGTGTAATGTTATGTTGCGAAGAGTGCCCTGCTATGGATGTGCTCCCTGATGATGGTCTTAGGACCGAAACATGTCGGAGCATTTTTAGTGTTTTAATGTGTAAATTTTATATAAGTGCATTAGCTGGTATAATAATTGAGTGACTCGACAACATGCACGGTGTAACAATAAAAAAAAACAAGGAAATGAATTAGCTTACGGTTGTAAACCCTGAATTAGGCAAAGACAATTATTATTCTGGTCCTTTCAACTTACCCTAACGACAGCGATGTCGTTACTTCAGGAATCAAATTTGTTATATCTTTCATGAACGACAATTTCTTCAACTTCATGTTTCTTTCCTCCATTATCCAGATAAATTGTTCCAGCCAAAATCGTGATGTTAGATGCAGATGAACTAGAATGTTTGACAGAAACGATTACAGAGATTCGTGAGTACGGTAGAACTGTATAATCTTCTTATAGCTCCTACATTGTGAGGCTATAATGCAAGGAAACACATCCGAAATCAAAGAGAACAGACAAATTTATCTGTCTTGGGGATGTCATTAAACAGGTGAACACGTAACCGTAGCTCAACAATGTGTTTTAAATTGAACAGGCATGAGTATGGCTGTTGCGCAAGCTTCGATAACACTTGCAATGGCATACAAAGCACCCCCCCCCCCCCCCCCCCCCATCAGCAAACAATTGTTCGAGCGGAGCGAGCTAAGTGAGAGCAGCCCACTCACCTCCCTCACTAACCTCACGATCTTGTACCTCGTTTTCTTTT
>Ga0123354_10003007_pt1 | contig 22950 bp, 10 predicted proteins | sample TergutLab28metaG_2_FD_97872 | JGI IMG/M metagenome (GOLD analysis project Ga0123354, IMG submission 97872) | Labiotermes labralis P4 segment gut microbial communities from Petit-Saut dam, French Guiana - Lab288 P4 | ecosystem: Host-associated > Arthropoda: Insects > Digestive system > Gut ... | reverse complement strand
AACTAAATGGTACACATCAGCTTCTGGCTTATGCCGATGATGTTAATATACTGGGAGGAGGTATACATACTTTAAAGGAAAATGCAGAAGCTTTAGTAGCTGCTACTAGGGAGATTGGACTGGTAGTAAGTGCTGATAAAACTAAGTATAAGGTCATGTCTCGATATCAGAATGCAGGACGAATTCACAGTGTGAGGACTGATAAAAGTACCTTCGAGAGGTTGGAAGAGTTTAAATATTTGGGAACAACTTTAACAAATCAAAATTCTATTGCGGAAGAAATTAAGAACAGATTGAAGTCAGGAAATGCTTACTGTCATTCGGTGCAGAATCTTTTGTCTCCCATGTTGCTATCCAAAAATTTATAGATCAAGATATATAGAACTATAATCTTGCCTGCTGTTTGTATGGGTGTGAAACTTGGTCGGTGACATTGCGGGAAGAAAGGAAGCTGAGGGTGTTTGAGAACATGATGTTGAGGAGAATATTTGCACCTAGGAGGGCCGAGGAAACGGGGGAATGGAGGAGATTGTATAACGAGGAGCTAAACGATTTGTACTGCTGCTCACCCAATATTGTGCGGGTGATAAAATCGAGAAGAATGAGATGGGATGGGCATGTGGCGCGTATGGGCGAGGATATGGGGTGTATACGGTCTTTGTGGGGAAATCGGAGGGAAAGAGACCACTGGGGAGACCTAGGCGTAGATAGGTGGATAATAATGGGACGGATCTCCAGGAGGTGGGATGTGGGTATATGGACTGGATTGGGCCGGTCCAGGATAGAGACAAGTGGCGGACGCTTGTGAGTGCGGTAATGAACATTCGGGTTCCGTGAAATGCGAGGAATTTCTTGACTAGCTGCTACCAGTTGGCTTCTCAAGAAGGACTCTGCACCATGGAGTAAGTAAGTAAGTAAGTATGAATGCTTTAACAAGACACACAAAAACTATACTTACACTCTTTAATAGATAATGTGAGTCTTAAAAGGAACTTAAATCATAGAAACACAACTGAAGCTATACCGCTATCAGTAGATCAACTAAAGCTATGCCGCTATCAGTAGATCAGCTATATAAGAAATCTGTCGCTTTTATAGGATCCCAAAGTTCTCACCGTATTCACAACAGTATAAGCCCTGGTTCCTGCATGGAACCAAAACAGGATTCATTAGGTTGCACTCCACAGTACATTAAACAGATTTTACAATTATGTTCTTGGCCACTTATTAACTTTCTATGTTATCTGTTTATAACGCGAATTTCCGACACTCACAAACTTTATTACAGGAAAACAGAAAATTTCGTACTTAAAGAATATGATGAAATAGAGTATCCATTTGGAAGAAAATGTGTCAAATGATTTATGGGATCTAGAACCCAACCTGAAAAATTTCATTTAGAATTCTGCAAAGTATGCTTTGCTATAGACGTGTACGGCTAAAAATACAAAAGGCTAACTTTATGTCAAGACATAATCGGGTTTCTTTATAAGTGGCTTCAACGGTCTGTGGTATACACAAAGTTAATTTGTGTCCGTATTTAAAGTAGGCTGTGACTGGTCAATGTAAAGTAAAAAGTTAGAGTTCATCCCATAACCTGCTACGAAGGCACAAAAGTGGAGAAGAATTATAGCTATCCTCTTTCTTTAACCTCGGCTCCAGATTAGGGGATGGGTGGTCAATCTGGCGCTCCGGCTGCTTCTTCTTCGGGAATGATCCGGTGCCCTTTGTATAGGAGGCTGGGTGGGGCCTTCAGACGGTCTGAACCGGTGCGGAAAACCTCACCCCCACAGGGACTCCATTCCTGGACCGTCCATCCCACAGCGTGTCGTTATACCGACTGAGCTATCCCGGCCCTATAGGTTAATGTGTGTATAAGTAAACGTAATGTGACTATTGTATATACATCTGCAGTATCATACTGGACCAAAATATGATCAACGGTTCAAGATATGCGTGAACGGATTCATGTAAGATTTGGTTATAAAGTACGCTTTACCACGCATACTTTTCGCTGACAATCGCAAATGCGTAACAAATTTTTCCTTAAAGTCTATAATGTCGAATTTTTAAATATATGTCACGTGATTCTGGAGCAGACTATATTCTTTGCACAAAGTTTTCGCGGTTCTATTTCGTATAATATGCGTATTAATGAGAAAAGTTATAGGTGCGTTGGTCATACAAACATTTGACTAAGGAACTCTGTTCATAAGAGTTGCTCGATGCTGGAAAGATCAACCGCCGTCATCACGGTCCAAACGAGTGTTTCCATGACAGGCAGCTTGATGCAGCGAGCGACTGTCTTGTAATTATCAAAGCTAGTCAGGTTCTTGTTATTAATTAAAAAAAACTGCTTCCTATTCATACATTTCTCTTCCCTTCTTACTTCCTCTTTCATTTATTGTCTCTGTCCCTTTCTTACCAAATTTCTATCTCCCTTGCACGTCCTTCCTGTTGGGTTCTGTCCGAGAGTACAAAAATAGAGACAAGTGTCTTAAAAACCACAAATCTAATATGTCGCCACATAAAGAAAATAAATTATATCCATATTTACATCAGTTTTACATTTAAAATAATTACCTTCACAAATTCTTGATTATTAAAAAGCGTGGTTCCTGTCTTTTTGTGAAACTGTAATTATTATGATGACCTGTTAAGACCGAAACATTTAGCTGTTCTTGAATAAAGACAAACGCTTGTGCTGGACGAAATATTACAGTTGTGTTGATGAGCGACCTGTAAAACACAACGGAATGATCTCTACGGATTTTGTAAATTGCAAGTATTTAAAAACGCTGTTTTCAGGAAGATCTTCAGACACAAAGTAATTAATGAATTAGCAGTTTGTGTTATTGCGCAAAGCGTAAGCCACGTATATAGGCGCGTTCGTAAAACAATTGCAGAAATCTTAACATTTTGGCTACTACCATTACCTTTCTTATCAGTATTCCCACAGTTCTATGGTTATGTCAGCCACAACAAGTAGGCCTACTACGGTTACCGAATTCAACAAACGTTCTTTGCTTCCTTTGGTTACACGACAGTAACAAGAGTAACTGAAGAATAAACAACCAACTAGATGCCACTTGATATTTTATTGCACTTCTTAAAGACTCAACATGTTTCGTGCATTACTATACCCATCATCAGGAACTCGCGACTATGTTGTAGAGTAGTGTCCGGGCTACAGGCTGCAGCCTGCAGCCCGGACACTACTCCAGCCTAACCGCACCTAACCTCCAACATACAGAAAATCAAGAACGAAATGACCAATGTGATAATCGACAATATAGTCGCGATCTCTGTTGATGGGCATAGTAATGCCCGAAACATGCATGTAAGAAGTGCAATAAAATAGTAAGTGGCATCTAGTTGGTTTTTTATTCTTCAGTTATCACAATGATGCACGGTCCAATAAACATCAGTGACAAGAATGTTTCGCTCTGCGAACATTTCCTATCGTGTATAAACATATCTGCTGGAAACGTTATTTTTGTAAGATATTTGTAATAATTTCACATTAATAAACAGGTCTCATTCTTTCGGATCTTGGAACTAAAATTTTTTAGACATTCTTACTGCAATGAAAAAGTGTGAATAATTATTTACAGGAAATGCTGAACTGAAAATTTTCCTAATTTTAAATCCAAGTAAGTATTTCTGAAGCTTACTGAGAATCACCTCTATTTAACTGGCTCTGGATAGGACCCAGTAGAAAGTCCTTCAGAATTATTAACCTCATTTTCCATGACAGTTGAGGAATTTTTGTCAGTATTGTTCTGTCCTGATTCATAGTTCAATATTTCAAGAGCCACATGATGTACCTTTATTCGGTTTATCAGAGACAAATTTCTCTATGTCCCTTGGTGAACCAAAATTATTTTTATTAATAATTTTCGATGTTAGTAATCATTATATATTGTAAAGTTCACTGGAATAATTTTTCACTTCGTTCAAATAATTGCCTCCAGGGAGTCACGTGAGTGTCAATATTTGCATTATGACTGGATCATCAGTAAATATTTAAGAAGCACAAATCGCAAAGCACTAGTGTTTCATGACCACACTTATTAATGTTATCTGTGCACAGAACAGTATTTATGGACAATCACGACTCTATAAAATTCTGTCAGCCGTCCCAGTTCTCAGAAACACAACAGGAAGTGCTGAAGTATATGTTAAGAGAATTCTGCTGATTCTGAATTTAGTCAATTAAAAAATGGCAAAAGGATTAAGCGAGAATAAAATGATATAATCCTCTTCATCAGTCGAATTACTAGTATGATAATATGGTAATAATTACTACGTGGATCATGTCGGCAATGCTGGAGTTTGAAGGCTCTGTATCAAGTGAGTGTGTGAGAATATAAGTTCTTATTAAGAAATAGAGGTTTAATATTATTTAAAGCTCAGAATTTCTTGATATGTACTTACAAATCGTGAATACTGATAAAACCAGCATACGAAATGTATTCCTTTACGTTAAAAGTTCCTCTTTTGTATATTTTTTGTGATCACGGTACCATATTTATTAGTAATTAGCTTACATCGTACATGATACCTCAACAAATTGTGAATAAATGTTGTGTTATGTAAGGTTCAAATGAATATACAGATGTTTATAGCAAATATTGGTAATAAAAACATGCATTATAGGGCTCTCCACTTCCTTTTCTATTTCTATCATCAATAATGTTGGTACGGTTGTCAAGAAAAGTTATTACACGAAAGTAATTTTAAGCCATTTAATTTCTTTGTAATTTTTTCGAAAATAAAGTTATAACATTGTAAGAAAAAGCAACTGGCATTTAAAACATTACTAATGCAAATTTGACTAAGGGAGCTAAATCATTTGACTAGCCAAAGGTTGTTATGAAAGGAGAAACAAACATCAAGCAAGGAGGATTTATTAAAAAAAAATAGAGCTAAGAAACTAAAAAAAATCATAATCATAAAAGATAATCCATAAATAAAGCTAAAGCTGAACGTAGGATTTAACGATCAAATGTCATATTGCGAAGTATAAATGCTTTAAATTTCAATGGTTACTATAGGCACCATCTTTTTAATATTAAGAATCTCTTACTTTGCCCTCCAAAGTATTTTTGTGTTCCGTATTAACAGAAAATAAGAGTCAACAAACAACACATGCGTTTGGCTTTCATAATGCAGATGTAATCGTAGTTAGCCGCGAGGATGGAACTGATGTCTTACAATTACTGAAATGAAATTCACTCTTCTGGAATTTACACTGGAACTTGGTGAAGTTGCATTTGGGATGGAGAATTGGATAGAAATCTCATCTTTGGTATTAGACAATTTTTAAGCTTTAGCTTCTGCCGCTACCAAAGTGTCAGTAGTGTTACAATACATGTGCAACACTCCTGCTATTTCGCACTCAGACCTTAAGACAAAATGGCGTTGCCTGCAATGACTCCATTGGAAGTAACGTTGAAGTGATAAATTTAACATTACCAGGAGTTCTACTGACGCAGTTAATTCGATAAAATTTGTACAGTTAGCACTCCAACATCTATGAATGTATTATAAAATTATTAAGTCTATTTCTCTCCCTATATGGGCTAGGTAGCTCAGTCGGTATGGCGACTGACTACGGGCTGGATGGTCCGGGATCGAATCCCGGTGGGGACGAGATTTTCCGCCCGTCCGGACTGGCCCTGGGGCCCACCCAGCCTCCTGTAAAATGGGTACAAGGTCTTTCCCGGGGGTAAAGTGCGGCCGGGGCGTGCTGCTCGCTCACCCCCTTCTAGTGCCGCGGTCATGGAAGAGTAGAGCTATACCTCTACCCACCCTCCGGGCCACACCGGGCCTGTAACGGGAACAATTTACCTTTACCTTTTTATTACTCTCCCTATAGAGATTCCAACATTTTAAGTGAAACATGCCTCTTTAATTTCTGTTAAAACCTCTCGTCTAATTACAGCAGTCAATAGCAGGAAATAATTGACAAGTTACTAGTTTAGAACACAGCTCAGGTTTTTTTTACCTGGTATCACGATTTTGGTCACGTGACTGACCTCTGTTGTAAAGCAAACAAATGAGACTCATTTCTGCAATATTTTTGTCTCCCCTCGCCACTTCTCTTTTTTTTATTCTGTCCTCCTCTTTCTCTGTTTTTTAAATTCATCTTTCTCCCGCTTTCTGCGGGTCTGTGCACTCCTTCTTTATTCATTTCCTTCGTCCCAAATTACTTTTCCCGGAGCCAAATTAACAAATGGAACTGCACGTATCCCCACGCTGCTAGCTGCTGTTAGTGGCATTGCTGTTATGATAATGTAGACTAACTGAAAAATAGTTTGTAATTAGAAATATGTTGAATATGATAACAGAACAACAGGCACAGAGAGAAAGAAAATGAGATATTGTACATATGGGAATGCACAGGCCTTAGTGATTGCGAAAATTTTTCTCCTGTAAATTCTCCCCTCAGCACACTTTCGGTTCTTTCTCTTCCATTACTTTACGCAAGTTATTTCACCAACTCCAACAAAAATAAATTATTTTTATGCTCAGAGTATTACTAAAACACGCCAGATGTTTATCACTGTCGTGTTGCAATTATCTGGAATTATTTCGAGTAACATTATGCTAAGCGAGTGACATTTCGGACCCATCTAATGCAAAATGTCATGTAGTCGCACTTTGTATGAAAGAATAGCGTATCATTTGCCTTAAAAACACTATATATTTTAGGCCCTCATTTTTGCAGAATAAAACATCTTCAGCGAAAATGGAGCTGGAAAGGGGCGGGTAGGCTTAGAACACATAATTCGATGCTAAACAGTTTCTTAATCTGTATAAAATTTCAAGTTTAAAAAATACACAAAGTTCTTTACACACAATTGCAGTGGTGTGTTTGTCTTATCCTTTGTTTGGAATTGAATGCTAATTTCCGCTATCACAACAGCCCGCCACCTGCGTCTATCCTGTGCCAGACAAACCTGGTTCATGCCATCCCATTCTACTTGTTTAGGTAACCCGTATTTTACTCTCATCCTTCCATCCACACATATGTCTTCCAAGTTATTTTGCCTTTAAGGTTTCCCCACCAGAATCGGGTAAACATTTCTCTTCTTTCCTATCTACGAAGTGAACCCCGCCCCGCCCCGCCCCGCCCCGCCCCGCCCCGCCCGCCCCATCCTTCTGGATTTGATAAACGTGATGTATTTATTTTATATATCCTGCCTCTTAGTTTCAAAACTTCTCATCACCCTTATTTTGAACGCCCAGTTTAGAAAATTTGGTACTAGTTATAGGTGTAGATTATTAGAAAGAAATACATAGAAAGAGACTGATAATAAAGGAAGACGAAGGTAATATGAGAGAGACAGAGTCAGTAAAGAGGATATTGAACTTCGGAGGGCAGTTCGACGCACATAACTTGCAATCTGCACCGACAGTGATGGCCGAACCCACCCTCCGTCTTGTTACAACCGTCTTTGCACAGACCGCATTTCGACAAGCGAAACTTGCAAGACGTTCCCTTAGTGGCTTGCTGGTCCGCGTGCCGCGTTCAAACATCCAACAATGCGGCAGTTCGGATTCTACCTCCTTTCCCGTACACATTACTAATCCTACAACAATACCTAAAGGTCGGAAATGTTCACTTCACACAGTAGAATGTCTATAGGTATTAATTTTCGCTAGGAACTGTCATGAAAATATTAGATGTTCGACGGTTTGCGTTGTTTTCAATGCTCATTCAATTACAGGTGTCATGCAGAGTCGGATTTCTTTAACGGATGCTTAATCTTAAATACCGTTAATTTACTTTGTAATGACTCAGCAGAGAGCTGTAGTGGCCTAGTTCAAATTAAATGGCTTCGCATTATACCGGCATGGCATGACTGAGGACAACGACATAGCACGTCAATGAGGACCCATCAGAGGGTCAAACCGATGTCCTGTTGAATTACGTTAACACAGGAAGTGTGTGGGTGACTGAGTCAGTAGGTCAGTAGGTCAGCCAAGTGAGTGGACAAAACAAGTCAATGAGTCAGCCAAACATAAACCAAGATCGCAGAACGCAGCCACCGTAACTCGAAATGCGTATAATATACACGTTTAAACTGAATATTTGTCGCCCTGCGTCATCCTACATTAATTACTACTAATGCTCGAAGTTGCAATAATATAAACAACCAACAAGATGCAACAACGACAGTTTATTAATAACTTCAATCAGCTCGACATGTTTCGGGCAATAGTTTCGCCCATCCTCAGGAACACTAGACTGTGTTTACAGCTTGTGGTATAATGCACCGACGATTCTGTCGGCTGGTGTCACCAACCGGCAGCATCGTCGGTGCATTACACCACAAGCTGTAAACACAGTCTAGTGTTCCTGAGGATGGGCGAAACTATTGCCCGAAACATGTCGAGCTGATTGAAGTTATTAATAAACTGTCGTTATTGCATCTAGTTGGTTGTTTATATTATGGTATCAACGATGCACTGTCACACAAACAGTAAAGCTAGCAGATACAGTCTAATATTACTATATTGACACGATATCGCGTGACAGTGCTGTTAAGAATGCCTAAAACTTAAAAAAGAACGCATTTTGTGGAGACTGCAACCATCAGCCCGTCTCTCTTTCTTTCTGTCCTTGACCGATACGGACGACTAAACCTCTCACTTCTCATGAACTTCAGTACAAGGTCCTGCACGGAAAGTGTTCAAATAAGCAAGAGTACCGTAAAAATCTTTATAGTGTAATATGTATTTACTTAACGGCACACATAAATTTCCACACATAGCTTTCCTCATTTTTTTACCGATCCGAGTAAAATTCGACATCGAAGCTCTTCAATTAACGCCGCTGAATCATGACGAGTTTCGTGGAAGTGTGTGCATTAAAGGCAATTTAAAGTTTATGGTCTTCAATACATTTCTACCTGTGCTTTCCACATCAACCGATTTGGGTGAAATTGGGTCTATGAGAAATCTGCACATAACGCTGTTCAGCACAGGCGAGTTTCGTGAAAATCGTAAATATTGAAGGATGTATTTCTCTTACGGAGGCAAATGAAATTACATTTACGCATGTACAGCGAAACCAAACGGCATTTTGAAGGTAAAGAATGCCATACTGAAATCTAAGTACTAATGTCCAGAGTGTACCAGGTAACAACTTGTTAGGTGAGAATTAATGATGCGTAAGTGAAGTGATGTGAAATATAAGTGAAGTGATGTGAAATATAAGTGAAGTGATGTGAAATGTAAAGTGAAGTGGTGTGAAATGTAAGTGAAGTGATGTGAAATGTAAAGCGAAGTGGTGTGAAATGTAAGCGAAGTGATCTGAAATGTAAAGAGAAGTGGTGTGAAATGTAAGTGAAGTGACGTGAAATGTAAGTGAAGTGATGTAAAATGTAGTGATGTGGAGTGAAATGACGTGATTTATGTGAAGTGATTTTGTTTTGAAGTTAAGCGAAGTGAAGTGAGTTACGTTGAAGTTCTTGGGGACAAACGTACCATGCATATTAAGGTGACCTTATACTGAATGTACTTGATTGTATTGTGACAATTTTATTTGGTGTGTATCTTGTACTGTGATTGTTTTAACCTGTTTTGTAATATGCGGGTGTATGTATATGTAGGTTTTGTAATGAGTTGGAGTTTTGACAGTTGTGTGGGTGTTTTGGTAATATGTGTACTTGTATTTATTGTGTTTTGTTTTGTTTGTACTGTGTCTTGGTATTGTTTCGTTTATGTATATTTTTTCCTATTTGTTACTAGTGTAGGTTCTACTGCCACCGAGTGAAAACTCAATTGCAGTATATAATAATAATAATAATAATAGCTGTCCCTGACACGGATAATGCTGAAACGATACCTACGGTATCAACAATGTGAAGATGTTGATGTAAAAGCTTTTAAGGTACGTTGGTAGTGGAGGCACAGCTCCACGAATTCTGACCCGCGGCACTAAATGGAGATGAGTAATCACCTTCAGGTCACGACGGCTTTACCCCGGGCAAAGGGTTCCAGCACCCACTGCAGTGGACTGCATGGGCTGCAGAGCAGATCAGAACGTTTTGAAGTGAATAAGGCATTGCACCTGCCGGAAATGAAGTCAGAATCTTCTGGCCTGTAACCTGCTACTTACACAAGTCTTGAAAACTGAAAACAAAACAATTAGGAAGTCTGTGCTGCCAATAACGCCCGAAATTCTAAAATTAAAAAAGTCACCTGAAATTATCATTACAATTTTGGATAGAATTGTGCAGCATTTGTAGCATGTGGGTCTGATGAAAACAATTCAGTTTCTTTTTCACTTTCTTTACGACACCAACTGAGTGTTCCCTACTGGTGCTGCTCAAGACAAACCCATTCCACCAGTACTAGTATTATAATAAAATTTTCATAAGTTATTTGAAGTCTCAAGAGAACATACATTTTTAATAAGCTTATTACGTTAAAATTATTATTCATAAGATGAAAGGAAACATTGAGTTAATTAATTCAGGTAAGTACTTAAAATATTCATAATAAAATTTCTCTTACTGTGTAGAAATATTCCCCTCCTTGAAGATAATAATAAGTTCAAATGCTGTTTTCCGAGAAATATCTACAAACAAGAACTAACCTAATGTAAATGCAGCAGCAATGCAATAAGTGCAATTATTTGTTATGGCAAAATTGAGCACATTACCTTTCCATATGAGAATAGTAGAACTAGGCTACTTAGTGCAGCGAAAAACTGTGTTCCTGTAATTTCATATCTTTGGGAAAGGGGGTCATTTAGTCAACGTTTCTTATTTTCTTAAGAGCGATATCTCCGTGGGGTCGCAATATTTGTGCGAATTCCTCCCACAACTGGCGAAACAAAAGTCGTTATAAAAATGGGTTTGAAAAAATGGTACTAAAGTTTTCCCTCTTTGTACTACTTAATTTCACAACCAATTAACCCTTTAAACGCCGAATTAAATCCCATCTGCCATCTGCTGATATTGTTAGGAGCTCACCATATATTCCACGTTAGCAGGATAAGGGTTAAACGGAACGGGCTGGGCAAGGCAAGGCAAGGCAAGACAAGGCAAGGCAAGACTGATTGTACATATGGATAATAAAGCTGAAGACAACATAAATCTTTATCACCTTCCATTCGGAGATCACATTAAACTGAGAAGTGGGCTAAACATATGGATTGAGTTCAGATGGTTCAGGATAGGTGTCAGAAGAAAGCTTTCATTTTACAACGGCATCTAGACGTAGATTTCAATAAAACAGGTGTAATTTCTCAACCAACCGTTGGAATATTAGACTGTCCACGGAAGATCACAATTAAGCATTAAAGGAAGACACTGGAGTATTCAGGACCTATGCACTTGTCTCCTTTCCCCTGTTTCCATTTTTGCGACAATACTGGACATATTCGCAGACTCCTGTAAATGTCTTCGCCGTGTCGTCAGGCCATAGCCTTCCTTTCCACACACAAGCCAGCCATCAGCGCAGTAAAGCTATTGGGGCAGGAGGCTGTCATGCCACAGCGCTGTTCCCTGTCCCACCATAAAAAGATCTCCTTTTTTAATACCCAGCCAGGGATTCATTCTGTTCCATAGGGGAGGACTTAGTGGTCCAGTCGATGGAAGCCAATATAAGGAAAAGGAACCTGGTTGCTAGTGACCACAGACCCACATGCTATGATTCTGTACTTAAATGTTTCCTAAAATGGAGGTCGCGATCACCAGACAACACGCGACGCCTTGAAATACAGGTAGTTATTTTAATATCTTCTATTTCGTTTCCGCTGACCACCTGAAGGTACGACCAACTGACGAAGAACAACGTCTTGGTTTACAAGGTGCCAGTCGATGACCTGAGCAAGACATTATTGCCCGCCTTCTGAGCAGGTCGGTATTTCATTTCTGAATTTTCAGTAACGGCCAATGGACCCTATCTTGAGCCATTTGAATTCTCAAGAAACGCCACTGGACCATATCGTAGGCCATGTGGATCCTCAAGGTCCGCCACTGGAACCTATCTTCACCCACTTGAATTCTCAAGACACGCCACTGGACCATAACGTAGGCCATTTTAATCGTCAAGGCCCGCCACTGGACCACATCGTAGGCCATTTGGATCCTGAAGGCCCTCCACTGGGCCCTGTCTTGAGCCATGTGAATTGTCAAGACACGCCAGGTGGGCCATATATTGAATCATATCAATTCACACGACACGCCACTTAATCTTATCTTGAACCATCTGAATTATCAGGACTCGCTGCTGGATCCTACCCTGAACCATTTTAATTTCAAGATCCACCACTGGAACCTATCTTGAGCCATCCGAATCCTCAAGACTCGCCACTGGACCCTACCGCGAACCATTTGAGTTTTTAAGACCCACCAGTGATTCTTTGCCCCGAACCATTTGAATCCTGTCCATAGACTTACAGCAGGACTTTAGGAATAATTTTAATATTATCCTATATTAACATTTAATATCTACCATATAGCAATTTTTCTTCATAAATTCCTACCGAAGTTTGCGTGGTTTTCTCACCTCCCCACACGAGCCTATTCAAACAACGTACCATTAAATCTCATCCTTTGTGTTCCACAGAGTATTCTTCCCGGTTCCGAACAGCAATGGTTTACTGTGTCCATCCACTGACTTAATTACGGGCATTAAAATTACGGAACACGTAATGACATATTTTCACAAATCGTGGTCTAAAATGCACGTAAGGAGGTTATCATCTTGGTACTGTTTCATTGTGACGCAAGACGTTACACGAACTCGTGGATAGCGCGGGGTATTGAGTATCTGCTACTGTTGCTCCTGCCAACAGCGCACAGAACCTAACACTCGCCGTTTGCAGACTATACGCAGCGCGCCATATTCCACCTACGCACAGAGAATGGTATTCTTGCGGATCATAATGCATATTCAATCTTCGTATAACAACTGTTACTATAGCACCTGCTAACATATTCGTTGACATTAAATTTTTTTTTTTTTAATTTTTCCCACACAGTGCTTACGTATATGCGTTTGTATGATGCACAGAACAGTGGTTAATTCCTGCAAGAGCATTTAACACATCGATCTATGCAAGGGACAAGCAGCGTGTTTACTGTGGGGAGTGAAATGTAGACAAATTTAAACTTCGACGTGTCGAAACAGATATCAAGCAGCGTGAGGAAAATTGCTACGTTTGTGGAACAAGACTCTGGCAAACTAGCGAAGAAATTTATTAACACTAAGACAAACACACAGCTTGGTCCGAACGGGCAAGATGTAAATTTCATCCGCCACTCTATTACAGAAGAAACGTAACTACGATACATCAGGTCTCAGGGAAAAGAAACATAAAATTTAATATCGAATGGGGGTGACTTTGAATGTAATAGCCCATAAAACAACGGAGTGTATTCTTAACACTGAAGGCACATTACCTTATTTTCATGTAACCTTTCATTTGAAACGATGAGATATATTGTAGAGTACGGAATTGTTATTGTAGCCTCGTAATATTTTAATAAAACAGACAGTAACAACAGAACTTGATCGGAGGCATCACGATGTGCTAGAAACGTAATATAATGCTAAATAGTGCACGTCAACACAACTGTTTTATTACACAAAGTAGTTACATAGGCTACATGTTTCGACTATTAATCAGTCATATTCAGGGTCTATTTTAATCGGTTTATTCACAAGATGTTATGCACACATTGGGATCCCAGCGTGTTTACATCAATGGAATACATAAAACTAGTTTTATGTATTCAATGAAATACATAAAACTAGTTTTATGTATTCCACGCTGGGATCCAAATGTGTGCATAGCATCTTCTGACTAAACCGATTAAAATAGACCTGAAGATAACTGATCATTAGTCGAAACATGTAGCCTATGTAACTACTTTGTGTAATAAAACAGTTGTGTTGACGTGCACTATTTAGCATTATATTACGTAACAACAAAATATATAACTTTTTTTTTGACGTTTTGCTGACCGTGCATCTCAGTATTTTTATCTCAGTATTTAACCAACTTGATGTACAAAATTTGTTTCACAGTAAGTTTTATTTCATGCCTCTACATGTTTCGGAAACATGTGCTCATCATCAGGAGGTTAAAATTGCATTACAGAGCCTCTGGTATCATCACACCTATAGGTGTGATGATACCAGAGGCTGTATAATGCAGTTTTGACCTCTTGATGATGAGCACATGTGCTCGAAACCAGTAGTGGCATGAAATAAAACTTACTGTGAAACGAATTTTGTTCATCAAGTTGGTTAAATACTGTGATAAAAATATTACTCGTCGTCACAACTTCATATTTTATGCTTGTGTTCCTACAAACAATAAATCTGTTTACCAGCAGTACACCAGCATCGACTGTTTTAACACTCTGTTCTTTGTATTAAAATGAAATGAAATACATACTTCGTCAGACACAATTATATTTTATTTAATTTATTTAAATAAAATTAATAAAATATAAAAAAATATAAGATAGTTGTGTTTGATGAATTATATATTTTATTCCATTTTTAATATTATACTCAATACAACGGGATGTTGTCTACTAAAAGAAATGTCCTTCGGTACTTAAAACGCACAATGTCAATGCCGATGACGCTTCTTTCTTAGAAGAGAAGATTTTCTTAAAAAAATTACGAACATTTATCAGAGAAGAAACGTAAAATAGAGGTTATGGTACAAAACGTATTTCTCATAAAGGACACAGCACAGGTAACTGTTACTCAAATGTGAAACTAGAAATACCTACTTTGTTGACAGCTCATTTACATCACCCTGAACGGACATCCCTGAAATGTTGCCTACAAACGAATGAAATACAAACTTGAGAAGCGCGTTTAGTTGACGCTATAAACCACAAAGGTACATCTGATACAGTGCGAACGTATCACAGTGGGGCTTCAGATCTTTTCGGAATTACAAGAGGCGTTGAGGCGTCCTTCATACAAGCACTGAGCTGCTTGACTGTCTATGGGGCATACCAGTGTGTGTGGTTAATACATTCACATATCATGTGCCAGCTTCAGGTATCTTTAATGCAAACAGTGTTCATTACATTACGGTGGGAAATTGTAGGGCAGACAAAGGGAATTTGGTTTCACTGCTCATTCCACTGCAGTCAATTGCTTGCTGGTCAGATCTGCTCTGCTTCTGTGCTATAGTAAGCCTGCACACATAACCCATCCTAATCATCAACACGCTGGTTTCAAATAGGATTATGAACCTATATAACCTCAGATATATATATATATATATATATCCTTCTGTCTCACAGATACAGTATACGAATGTGGCGTCTCCGAAGTGTACTGACAGCACTGTGGACAAGCCACTGCTTTTAGCTGCAGTCACCCCCTACTAATATATATAGCACACTGGCCCAGAACGTATAACCTAAGAGTATAGATAAAATTACCCAATTACTGACATCCATTCCACTCCTCCTCCTCCCCCCCCCTTCCATCCTTTGCTTCTCTACTTCCCAATTTTCGCTCCCAATATCAACCAATAATGCTCTTTTCACTGCCTACTAGAAATATGTACACATAGTCCAAACACAATTAACTTTACACTGAATTAATTTTCCAGGATTCAACTTCGGATGTCAAGCAAATGATGTTGTTCTGGATTGCTGTAACGTGTAGAATAATAACGTTGTTCCATATTTGCGGAAGGAAGTGTCGCCTCCAACTTCAGGGCGATCGAATAATGTTCAGGTGGAAGCTGGGTCACTTCATCATCTCTCTTTTCTCCTTTTTCTTCTTCTTCTTGTACTCCTCCTCCTCCTTCTCATCCTCTGGTAATCCTGCTCTATAAGTTTGACCATGACTTCACTCTTTGTGCTTCTCAATATTATCATTGTTTCCATGATGATGTTATCGGCCTCATGCCCAACCCTCAACCCGGAGGACCAGGCTTTGATTTTGGGGGATTTGGGGGATTTTGGATAGTTGGCAATCGCCTGAGGAGCCTTCGAAAAGGCATCCAGCTGAAAGAAATTCCGTCATCCTGAGGATGGAGGCAACACTCCCCTTCGGAACATCGACACACCCGGACATTATTTAACCTCTTGCTCGTCTCAACGTTCATCTGTAGGCCAAGGCCGCACGTTTTATTTTTGCGTTAAAAATTACGCCCCATACGAGTCAGAATTGTGTTGAGGAACCGGTAACAGACAAATGGCCATCTTGGGTTCGATTATTGGCATGGACAAACTTTTCTCTCCTCGTCACAGCGTCTAGATGGGATGACCCACTCAATTTCCCATCCAGCGGACATCGGTATTTGCTACCTCGGTCCTGCAGTTGAATATCATTCACCGCGTCTGGCACCGCAACTAAAAATGTGTCTACCTATGTTTGGACTCACCTCTATGTCTTCATAACGTGGAGCTTGGAGAGATACGGCTGTATCGTATCCTACTTACCACACGTTACTTTAACCGACAATGGAATTCAGCCTTACTATATAAAATTCTCTACGACGGGTTTTAGACTTTCAACCTTACGCATTGTTACTGATCCAGTCAAGTGATTTTTATCTGCGCATGTTACGCTATAAAGTTACGAATTAAGTTCTTTAGCACCTTAATTAATGAAATGAAGAGGCACTGTTCTACTAGCCGGAACGTCGCGGGTTCGATTCCCGAATAATTTCATTGGGATTTTTCATTGACTTATTCTTTCTGGTCGCACTATCACCCTGGGATCGACTGAGCTTCTGATAGAAATGAGTACAAGGAATACTTCCTGGACGGTAGAGGCGGCCTGTCCGACAACCTTACCACTTTCATGTGCCGACTGTGTGGAAATCTGGGAGCCCCAACTTCCTAGAACTCCAAGGGCCTTCTCAGTGAGTAATTTACCTGCTTTAATTAAATAGAAACAATCCATAAAACGTGAAATTATCGTCCTAAATCGGTACTAACTCAACCAATTCTTGGGAAGCTGGCGTCAAAATAATCAATAAATTATTCCTAGCTTATGGCAACTCGTCATTAAATAGTGTATTCAAAACAGTTGACCATCCAAAATAACAGCTTGAGCCAAGTAAATCAAGTGCATAACTCAAAATCTAATTTCTTTAAGCTCAGGTTTAATATTTTCCCCTACATATTTAGTTTCCTCTACTAAAAATGTGCATTCTACGTCTGTCCAATTTGTGCTACATAACCTGTCTATCTGAGCCTCCATGATTTGATAATCATAAAATTATTAAATTATGAGTACAAATTGAGAAGCCTTATATTTTCCATATTTTCCATCTTCTTATTACTTCCTCTCTCTTTGCACAAATATTTTCCACAGCGCTCTGTTCTCAAACACCCTCAAATGAGAAAAAAAACACATATGAATGTACCAGTGGACCTACATAAGTTCCTTTGTTCAAAACTGAAAACAGTTCCGGATATAAGCTCTATATTGTATTTCAGTGTCATCTGCAAGCACAGCAAGCAGGGTTCACAACTAACTATCCTAACATCCGACATATAAAATAATGATATTTGGTGTAGAGGCCATATCGCACAGAGGAATCGTTTTTTGTTGTACTGAATTTTGCTTTGACGAAATTTATAATTAAATATTTTACGTCCACAAAATAACAAAATATTAATGACATCAGTTCTGTTTGTGGTTTGAATGTGAATTATATCTATTGGTCTGTCAGTTCAAAATATACTATCGTTTGACCTTACTCTCTATTCATTTTAGCCAAATGTAGCCATGGTCTTTCTCCCTTCCGAGTGGTAGAACATCTTAAAGGTCAGTACGGTAAGCTAACAAGACGTCTGACCTGTCCTTACTTTCAGATTAGTGGATATTTTTCCATTCAAGCATACTCACTGCATTCATAAGTTCTGTTAACCGATATGTTTCGATTCATCATGTAATTATTGTCAGGTGTAGTTTCACGAGGTGGATTTTCAACCTTTCTGGATAAATTACATACAACTTGCGAGAATAGGTCTGATGATTCTATGGTGAATCGAAGTATGTTGGGTAGCAAATAAATTTTTCAAAATAATGTGAGTTATTCGATTGGAAATCTACCCACTAGTTTGATACAAGGCACTCGGCAGATACTGACACAGTTACTGTAGTTAACACCTTGCGGATTGTTGAAATGTAAGCAACTAGGTGTCAGGTGTAAGGATGGACTGGTAACTGCCAGTGACAAAATTCCTCAAGACTCCATCTCCACTTCATATTTTTAATTAGGATCGTAATTCTAAAACATTTGTTTTAATGCCCCAACACCTAAGCTTCGTAGGCAGAGAAAACAATCTGTCTTCTAAATACTTACGCTCTTTAACTTCCTCCTGCTCTCTAAACTCTTGACGATTTTTACGGTAATAACTGTGATAGACCCAGCAATCCGCATGTCACGCTTTGTGTATCTTGACCCGACGCATTATCTAGGCGTGAGTGAAAGATTTACGTCTCGCCAATCATCAACAAACAGAAGCAGATATAGCTGGATTTTCAACAATAGAAATTAGACGCTGTTAGGTAAATAGCTTCTACTACGAGAATCTTTTAAGCCGATCCCGGTGGCCGTGTGATTTAAGGAAAAGTTCTGCGGCTGCTCGATTGCTATGGTCGCTGGTTCGAAACCCCTTGAAGTCATGGATGTTCGTCCCTTGTGCTTGTCGTGGGTTGTTTAGCCAGTGGCCTGTGCTACCAGCTGATCACTCGTTCGGAGGAGTCCTCCCGGGTTTTTTGTTATAACTGTGAGTGAGCTAAACATTTCAATAATTGGGCGGCCTAAGCCCGAGTTAGCCTGTATTGTCACAGAAAAAAGAGACCTTTTCAAAGGACCATAACCTACTTGTTTAAACAATTAAATACTTTGTAATCCAGCAACACATTCTAGGCATTTTGAAGGTTAAATTAAAATACCTTCCAGCCTGCCACTTTCCGAATGTTGTATTTTTTCACAGATCCCACGCACTTTATGTTTCCTGCGCATATCCACCTGGAAAGTTTTGAAATGTGGTGCTGGAGAATGATGGAAAAGACCAGTTGGACCGATCATGTGAGAAATGAAGAATTACTTAGAATCAAGGAGCAGAGGAATATCCTATATGAAATAAGTAAACGGAAGATTAACTAGATTGGTCACATTTTGCGTAGAAACTGCCATCTACAACGGGTTATTGAAGGAAAGATAAAAGGGGGATAGAAGTGACAGAAAGACGAGGAAGAAGACGTGGAAAGCTACAGGATGACCTTAAGGAAAGGAGAGGATACTCTCATTTGAACGAGGAACCTCTAGATCGCACTATGTGGAGGGCTCGCTTTGGAAGAGGTTTTGGACCTGTCGTAAGACAGACTACTAAATGAATGAATGAATACACTTCCATGTGTTAATGGCACTACTCATTTAGGCTAAACAGAGAACATTAAGACGTTTTCTACTAATGTAAGAAAATGTTATTTGTAAAGAGAACTGGGCAGTGGCCAAACACTTGGTTACGACTTCTCTGTTCCCGCGAGAGAGCGTCAGTAAAAGAAGTTTCAACTTGACACTTTGTTTACACGACTTTCGGGTTTTGTTAGCGGTATATCTACCAGCTTGAGCATGTTGCGAGTATAGCTGACATAAGTGGCTATAACCTGCTATAGGAAGACCACCACGTGAACATCGTCGGATGTCCATCCGCCGATACAAAACAGGAGTAGTGGTGTTGGGGAGGTTTTGAAAGCTTATTTCTTAGCTGCGGTGCCCATCCTACCAAATCAATCAAGAACTAATGAAAGTCCGCGGTGGAGGTGGTCTGAGAGAACGGAGGGCACTCTCACACACACTGGCCGAGTTTTATGTCCGTTTCTAATGCTACTTTGCGAGGCAGCAAGTGCACTCTCCCCACTCAGCCCAACGGCAGCTTCAACTTGCTGTTCTTTCGTGGGAAGATCCCTTTGTGGTTGCAGGCTTATGTGTTCAGGGTCTAAATTTCATGCCATTCTGTAGAACATAAACTCCATCTATTCTTTCCTCTACATATCTCTGGAGATAAAATTTATTTCAGTTTTGATGGTACTTAAACTATTACCAATTTTTTATGTTCATCAGCACAGTGGTTAAGGTGCTGTGCTACAAATCAGAAGGTCGCTGGTTCGATTCCAGATGTTCTTATTGGAATTTTTTCGTGGAGGGTAGCGAAGTGCAATAAAGTGAAGTGAACTGAAGTGAACGAAGCAAAGTGAAGTGGAATGAGGCGAAGTGAAGTGCAGTACAAGGAAGGGGAACGAATCTTTATGGAAAAGGTTTATAGGAGTAGTAAGTGATGAGAAGTGAAGGACTGGGGTAAAAGCGTGAGTGAATTAATGATTGTAAAAAAACAATTACAAGAAACTGTACACAGTACTCTCTTGCTTGGGTGTTTTTACCTTTTGTACATGTTGTACAATTCTAATTTGTCTTGTGTGTGTTGTTGTAGTTTTAAGTTGTTTTATGTGTAATTGTTGTTGGTTGGCCGTGTGTATTGTTGTAGCTATCTTACAAGTATGCCGTTTGGTTTTTTTTTTTACTTTAGATGCCGGACTGCTGGCTAGAAGTCAGTACTCGGAAGGTCCAGCGACAGGCCATCTCGACACAGGTTTCCTTGGTTTCCCGCCTGTCTATAAGCAAATGCTGAGATGGTTCCCAAGATTCCAAGTTGCCACTACATGCTTCTCATGTAGCCCTCCCGACTTAAATCTAGTAGTAACCACTTTCATGTTTTGTTTACATGTAAAATAACCACTGCCACCGGGTAACAACCCAATTGCAGTAAATAAATGTATTATTATTATCCCGTTGTGTTTAATTGTTAACAAAGCAAGATTTAAATACCGTCAAACACAACTAATGTATGTTACATAATTTATTGTGGTGCATGGTTTGACGTAATTCGGTCATCCTTAAGCCATTAATATAGCACTCATAAAAGTAATTTTACAGTAAATATTAAGTGATTGTTTTAACATTTTAATATTTTGAATGTGCTTCACCACGTTTTAACCATTATAAACGAAAATCGTACATGCAATATGTACCGGTTTAATTGTAAATATTGAGATCTCATTTATTAATGTATTCTAATAAAACTGTATACAACATTTATAGGAGTTTTATATTAACTGTCTGAAGATTATCACATTAGGTCGAAACATTCTAACACAGTAACGTACATGCAATATATCAGTCGTGTTGGACGGTACTTAAACCTTTCTTTCAAACAGCTACTTCTACTACTTCTACTACTAATACTACTACTACTACTACTACTACTAATAATAATAATCTAAAAGCAGAAACTGAATGTGAAATAGTGGCAGCACAAAACCAGGCGCTACAAGCAAAATAATATGCCACAAAAATAATGAACACAGAGATAGATAGCAAATACAGACTTTGCAAAAAATTTGACAATAGACCACATAATATCAGCATGCCCAGTACTGGCAAAAGAACAGTACATAAAAAGACATGATAGAGTTTGCGCATAACTTCACTTCAACATATGCAAGGAGACAGGGGTACAATTGAAAAAAACCACTGGTATGAGCATGTGCCAAAATCAGTAGAAACAAGTCAAGAAGGCAAGGTAACCAAATTGTGGAATCAACAAGTACAAACTGACAGAACTATCCCCAACAACAAACCAGATGTTACAATCCGTGATAGTGAAAAGGGAACGTGTATGTTAATAGACGTTACAATCTCAGGAGACAGAAATGTGATTAAGAAGGGTGCCCAGAAGACTCTAAAATATAAAGACCTTACAATAGAAATATATCGCATGTAGAATGTAAAAACAGAAGTGATACCAGTAATAATAGGGGCAACTGGGACTATTTCAGATTCATTTAGAAAATACGTGAGCAACATACCGGGAAAACATGAAGTCAAGGAATTACAGAAAACAGCCATACTGGGCACTGCACACATACTTCGGAAAGTACTAACGTAAAAGTACAATAGATTCAACACTGGAACTAACGATATAAGCACCATGAATAGTAACAACGGAATAGCTGCAACACTGTATTCCCTAGGGACATAGTTTGTCTCAGGAATATAAGTATAAATACTCTGCATAAAGGAGATGATGATGATAATAATAATAATAATAATAATAATAATATGATAGTTTCAAAATTTAGAAAGTCCGAACATAAATCTGATAATTGTCAAAATTTAAGAAGTCCCAACATAAACCTGATAATTATCAAAACTTAGAAAGTTCGAACATAAGCCTGATAATTGTCAAAAATTAGAAAGTCCGAACACAAACCTGATAATTGTCAAACTGTACCTACATGATAAAACTACTGTTCGGTTTACAGAGCCTTTCTATTTTATACTTTGTCCGAGTAAATTCATTTTGAAGTGTCGAGGTTTTTATTTATTTTGGCAAGCAGCGACTCTCTCTGGAATTAGTTAATTGGTAACAAATACAATTCCTCTGTCAATATGCCTATTTGTAAACTCCCGTGGATTTAAACGACCTATTGTCCAGCAAATAATAGGAATCAAATCTACAAAACCTGTAAACCTCTATACGCGCCAATTCATAGGAAATCTTTAAGCATCACCCGAAGGCTTGGGATGAAATTCCAAGCCAAATGTTCTAAATTAATACAACTTAAATAACAATAATACTTCTAATAATATAAATATTATGTGTTAATGATAAAAATACTAGCACTAACAACAAATTATGTACTGTGTAATTAAAGATATTTGCATTACCCATCAGCCTGTTAACTTTACTTTAATTATTAACCAACAAACACACTATATAAAATTTCACATTGAAACACTTAAAATCGCTCCGACATGTTTCGATCCTAAGATCATCCTCAAGGAGCTACGTTGTTCCTTGCTAAAGTCATTTTAAAAACATTCACAAAATAATTCCATTATATTAACAGGGTGTT
>Ga0123354_10003002_pt1 | contig 22963 bp, 17 predicted proteins | sample TergutLab28metaG_2_FD_97872 | JGI IMG/M metagenome (GOLD analysis project Ga0123354, IMG submission 97872) | Labiotermes labralis P4 segment gut microbial communities from Petit-Saut dam, French Guiana - Lab288 P4 | ecosystem: Host-associated > Arthropoda: Insects > Digestive system > Gut ... | reverse complement strand
TGCGCTGACCACGTGACACCCCTCTATCCGCAAAAGTTGGCACTAACTTCGCCGACCGGCGGCGGCCGCTCTGTCGGTATAGTTCGCGTGCGGACTTAGGCCACGGAATTTTTTTATTATATTCCTCTACATGTTTCGAGCGCTATGTGCTCGAAACATGTAGAGGAATATAATAAACTTATCATAAAACAAGAATTCGTGCATTAAGTTGGTCAGTTGCTAGGATTATACTAAGACGCACGATCAGCAAAACATCAAAACACGAAACACTTTTTTTTTATTGTTTGCTGACCGTGCATCTCAGTATATTTATCTTACTAATTAACCAACTTGAGGCACAAAACCTTGTTTTTTATTAAGTTTATTAAATGCTTTTACATGTTTCGAGCACTGTGTACTCATCATCAGGAGGTCAAAATTGTATTATTCAGCATTTGGTATCATCACACCTGTGGGTGGCCGTCCGGTGCACAGCTTGAGAGAAGACATGCAGAGGCATTTAATAAACTTATTAAGAAACAAGATTTTGTGCATCAAGTTGGTTTATTACTAGGAAGAAACACTCGTGTCCTGTGACTGGAGTTCTGGCCTAGATTTCGTCCGGCGACTCCCAGACATAGATCTAGAAAGTTACTGCTACACCACATGTTCGGTCGAATGTAGGATACTGCACGTGTATTCACCTCTGTATTTCATATCGGGATGGTCAGTATTCAGTGGCCGAAGCAGGCTTTGTCTAACGTGAGGAGGGGACGGAAGTTGTGAACTGTGAACGTGTAACTTTAACGTTTTCTAGGATAAGGGCCGTAGTTGAGAAAGGGGGTGGGGTGTGAATGGTGCGGCCGCCTCGGGCAAAAGAGTCCAGTAGCCGGCAAAATGAATATTTTGAATGAAAAAAATTTAAGTCTCTTGCACTCAGAAAATTCCAAACCATTGAAAAGCATACAAGCAAAATCAACAAATAATATGTCTCCTAAAAAGGTTCATAATACCTGTTAAAGGCAGCTGTTGTGATTACTCGCTCTGGTGGCCAGGAAGCCTAGGTACGCCAATCCCTAGGATAACACAGCGTAAAGAGTCACGATTGCTACTTTATCAGTCCGTGCTAATAGACGACTTGGGAGGGGGCAAATGGGTCAAGTCCCCCCTCCCCCAATATTTTTTCTATCTAGGACATTTTTTGGCTACTGAGTTGAAGAAAGACAAAAAAATGCTGTAAGAATGTGGGAAATTGGTGTGTGTATATTAAGGACTGGTTCAAACCTACCTTTTCCGTCTTTCTAACTTGACTCCTAATACCCATTGGCGATTTTGTCCCCTCCCACCCCAAGTCACACCTATGCAGACACTATAAGAAGACCAGCAACGTTACCCATGACAGTGGGGCCGAGGGTTGACCCCGTCGCCTAACGCGAAAGCCAAGGGCGGCAGCTGACAGCAGACCAGTCGAGGCCATCGCCCGCGATGACCAAGTCGACAAAACGAATCGCGTTCGGCGCTGAACATCCGAGCGCCATTCGGTTACCCTGACAGGTTTTCCGTGATTTTCCTCAGTTGTAAGGCGAATGCCAGGGTATTCGATGCAAAGTCGGGGCACGGCCCGCACTCCCCTCCCCCAGGGCGCGGCGGCTTCACCTAAGCGCCTGACAAGCATCGCATAACTCCAGTATGCGACAGAGCCAGTCTGGGCTCGGAACCCAGACAGCCAACCAACCAAAGCTTATCCCTCCCATACTTAGTGCAGGGCAACCTAGGCCCTAGTCTTTGACACAATCAGTCAAGGCCCTCAGCCTGACTTCGAAATCGTTAGCGTTAGCATATTCCCTGTTAGAGTTTAGGTGTCTGTTACTGAGCCCAGTAATGCGGTCAAACGCAAGAATGGCTAACAGACAGGGGGGCGGAGACTTGCGCGAAGCGCAAGTCTCCGCCCCCAGTTAACACTTCGGCTTGGCCTGGCTTGGCCTGGCTTGGCCATGACCGTGGGTAATGTCAGATTCGTCAGGCGGATGATTCTGGCTGATGTGTGGCGAGAAAAGACAGCTGTTAACGTGTTGTGCCATGTACTGCTTCCAGTCTCAGCCTTGCACCGGCATCCGCATCATCCGTGTTCTAATGAAAACGACGTAATGAAATGCGGAGGGCGTAGGTACTACGCAAGTGCCACATAATTGCAGGAGCGCGGAGAGAACTGAAGGAAACGATGAAGACGGCCGTTAATCTCCCAGTGCACCAACCAGGAAATGAAGAATATCGATAAATAATTTCTACTTTTTTATGCAAGATAATTCTTGGAAGGAATCTGAACCTCTAGTAGCCTAATATTACAAAGACAGCGCGGTCTGCGGCTACTTGCTTGCTGGTTTTGCGGGTTCGAATTCCGCGGGTGGCATGGAAGTTTTTCTCTTATGAGTATTGTGTATTGTCAGGTGGAGGTCTCTTCGGCGGGCCGATCCCTAGTCCAGAGGAGTCCTACCGAGTGTGGTTCGTCTGTGTGCGAACTCGAAACCTTAACAATGAGGCGCCAAAAAATAACAGACAATTGTTTTGCAGAATTTTAATGTCCAGACTTGGGCTAATATCGAGTAGAGTATTTACTAACCTTTCGAAACATAGTGGTTACTTCATATACCACCAGATTTAACAGTCAAAAATATTACTTTCTACTCACAGAGTGCATTTTCTCACGGTCCTCACAGCAAGCAATGATTATCTTCTTGTACAGCAATAACTTGTGGGTTTTTTAAACTGATATCGAGTTGTTCGCTTTGGTACGAACTGAATCTTTATGTATAATTCAGGTTAATCTTAGTCTTTAAAACCGTTCCGTGGCCAATGCGGTTAATCGTCGGCCTCTCACCGCGGAGGCCAGGTTTCAACCACAGGTCACTCCGTCTGAGATTTGTGATGGGCAGAGGGGCACTGGAATCATTTGATCTACATGTACTTCTGTTTTCCCCTGTCAGTATCATTCCACCAATGTTCCACACTCATCTTCATCTACGTATTGCTTTTACCAGAAGGACAAAAGGACGAAGCCTGGGAATCTTCCAAAAAGCAGCAGAGTATTTTATGTTATGACTCGGACTGTGTAGCTATGAATGAGGTGGACAGATTGCTAAGGAAGCGGCTGTAGAGAGAGTGGATGCAGTGTCGCGCAATTTGCCTGCGAGGACCGAGAAAAACATGAAAGAGATCAGTGATAGCGAGTCTTTTGGAAGAGATTTAAACTTGTGGCCTCCTGAATACAAGCAAGAAATGTTATTGCATACACAGACGTATTATGAAATGTAAACATGTCTAAATCGGAATATATTCCATACGTGAAGCCGAAACCTGCTTGAAACATAACAAAGAATTTGCTCTCAACAATTCAGAATTGAATGTGATTTAGAACTGTAAGATCTGAGACTGGCATGCCAGTGTGAAAACTTACATTGTGGTCTTCCGGTTTATGACACCATTTATTCTTGTAGGCAGATGCCAGCGGTTCGGAGGAGCTTGTTACATCTGTTCGAAAATAGAGGATAAGATGCAGCCAGTATGTCACCGCTAAGCGTTGATACCCACCGACCAGAGTACATAGCGTCTTTGATGTTTGTGTGACCGTCCATCGCCTATATAATAATATAAACAGCCAACTAGATGCAACAATAATTATTTTATTAATAATTTCAATCAGCTCAACATGTTTCGGGCGATAATTTCGCCCATCCTCTGGAACACTAGACTGTGTTTACAGCTTGTGTTATAATGCACCGACGACGCTGCAGCATCGTCGGTGCATTATACCACAAGCTGTAAACACAGTCTAGTCCTCCTGAGGATGGGCGAAATTATCGCCCGAAACATGTTGAGCTGATTGAAATTATTAATAAAATAATTATTGTTGCATCTAGTTGGCTGTTTATATTATTATACATAGTGTCTGTCATAAACCGAGAGGCAAAAATACGATTTGAAATTGCCTCCTACAAACGGAAAAAAATAGTAGAAGCACTGAAGTTAAAATAGATTGCTTGAATTATACTCTTTTATGTTCGTACTAATATTAACTTTAAAGGGTAATTTCTCGCGGACTCCATGTCAGTATTAAATACAGAACATGACGTCTGTTCACAATACAGTTCGTGCACAAGTGCAACATTGTTTGCCTATAACAACAAGAGCGCCTACCGAATATAAGGCGTTAGTCTTTATGTGGATGTTGGTGTATCTAAAAGATTATGGTGCAGTGTATCCAAGAAGGAGTATTCCTTTTACAAACAGGAAAGGCATAGAAGAAGAATGGCCCTTGGCAAAACATATAGAGTAAAATTTAATTGGCTGCTTTAGAAAGGAAAAGTAACAAACAAACAGGAAAATGTGTGGTTTGCACGTGCATAATGACGACAAGCAAGGGCGACTGTGCAGTAGGTACTTTGTGTCAGACGGCAAGCTGGTCTGCACCGGAAAGTTTGCGGGTGGCTTGGGGTTCCGATGTAAGGAGATTACTTAACGTAGCGGTCGCTGGGCAGCACTCATTTCTCGCATTCAGCAGGTTCCGGAGTCAAATCTCGGCTCGTTAATCGGCTAACCCGACCGTTGGTTTTCGTGGAGATACTGTCCCTTCAAGTAGATAACCTGGTAGAACCACAAGTTCCGTCAAGACATTTACTTCCCACATCCTCTGTAATTCATTATTCGCTAATCATGTTTCTTTAGCGCATTGTGACGTCAGACACTGAAAGCGTAGCTAAATTTTCCATGAACAAATGAGTGTAAGATTGTGGTGCACTTACTGCGTGCAAGTGTAAGGCTGGGTAGGAGGCTGGTACGCCCGAAACATATGACACTTTCTTATGCTTTCTTTCGCGTATCGGTTTCCACACAGAAACTTATTTACTGCATTATACTTCGTATCCACGAAGAAGATAATTTACGATATACTTACCGGTGGCTGTGGTTTCAGTTGAAAAAAATTATTTGTATATGAAGGGCTAAGCGTTCCTCTACTGTCGTTATGTGTGGTCTGTATGGATGTTGCGAATGGATGGCAGCAATGGAAGATACTCTCGTCGGCCCAAAGGAAGGGATCTCATTCGTCCCGGGTTTTCCGGGAAGTTCCAATTTTTTGGTTTTAAAGAGCTCTCTCCCGGTGTCACGGCAAAATTCAGTTTGAGACGCCAGAGTCCCGGGGCTTTCCAAGCCATAAAACACCACATACTTTACAAAGTATACGGACATTTTGACTTTCCAATTGTGTGAGAAAGCATCTATAGGTGTAGGACCGCCATCAACCAGAGACTGGCAGGAATGAATATGAGAGGAAGATGTGTACAACAAAACCAATAAGTGAACTGAATGTCTGAGATTTTATTATTTTTTTTTATTGTTCAGGTTTCGAATCTGTATGTAGTAATTTTGTTATCCGAGTTATTTCGTTCCGGTAGTACTAATAAATTATTCTCCTTTTTCCACTGCATGAAGAGTTAAAGATCTTGTCTTCTGCGCCACCTAAATGTTATTAAATGCCTCGGTCTTTGACTTTTAAAGAATAGGGTCCTCCGCCAGAGGCCGAAGAAAATCTCTAGACAGCAGCGTTGTTTTATGCATGAAGTTATTCTGTAATGTATAGTAATTTAGTATAAGTGAAGATGTCTTTCCAGAACTCTTCAAGCTACGTACTTTGACGAGTTTGTTTTCAAAAATTGCACATTTGAATTTCAGTGGGCTAGTCTTATAATTTTTTATTTGTGCCCATATCGTAGATTATATGCTCTTCCCGGAATATGGGGTAATTTTGAAGATTAAATTTTGTAACTTAGATTTTTTTTCCCCCTCCGTTCTATGGCGCTGCGGCCCAACGCGAGCCATGGCCACATTCTTGAGGCTTCTAGATCACACACGACGACGCACCAGAGCCTGCAGGACTCCTCTGGGTGAGTCATCAGCCCGACGCAGAGATCTCTCCCTGACACCACGCAACACTCCCAACAGACAAACAACCATGCTCCCGGCGGAATTCGAACCCACAATCCCAGCAAACGAGCGGCCGGAGACTTATACAGTGCATATGTCCCAGTAATTTTTTGTTTGTTCGTTTGTTTCCAGAACCCGCTCCTACTGCTGGTACCGATGCTGGCGCCATCGGCGGTAGCCAACAGACGCTTCCCGTGTCGCAGCCTGTTATATCGCAGGATTTAACGCCATCACCGTCTGTAAACAATGCCTCCCCTACAATCGACAAGACAGAAACTGTCGACCAATCTCCTGATCCTCCTAATGACGATGTTTTCTGGGATGTAACCGGATCACCAACAGAAAGGCTGTCATCACATTCACAAGAAAGTGCCGTGTCGTCATCTTTTTCCCCGACCCGAAATTATGTCTTTGAAGAAGAAACGCTTCCCAATACAGCTGGTAGCAATCAGTCATCATCTTCCCACATTGAAATGTCCGGAATCCTTATTAGCATCGACGGTGTGCCCACATTTGAATCAAATACGAAACCCTCTTCCCTACAATCAAGTAGGGTCGATGAAACGATCTCCCTTGGCCCAACAGGAATTTCTTCCAATCTCCATGAAATCATATCCACTTCAATATTACAAACCAGCAGTGACAAAACCACACATATAAATAGGTCTGACATACAAGGATTGGTTTCTTCAACATCCTCTATTCCAGTTGAACAACCATCAACCTGGTTTACCTCCCTAAGTAACAATGTGTCCCAGCAACAAGCTATTGACAATGCAACCAGAAATTCTGAACGAGGTATTTCTTCTCCTCCGCCTTCTCTACGACCTGAAGGCAAGAAGCAAGATATATATCACGGCCCATTGGAATCAGGTGATCCATATGCCCACTGGGACAGTGACAGTGAGGAACAGGAACATGAGATGGAATTGCAGCGCCTGCCAGAACTTACCAAGGAGGAACTGGAACATGATGAAGACGACAGTGCTGTGGTTAGGACCTTGGGGAACACTGTGGATGTAGATGTGGGACCTCCAACATCACCCTCCCCTTCAACGCCGACAAATGGTCGCAGTTATTTACTCCTTCTCGCTGGAAATTCGACAATAGTTCAGCTCCGCCAGCAGGACTTTGCAAAGTACTTGAAGCTGAACCTAGCAGCAAGGCTATCACTCGAATATGATGATGTGAGGGTGAATCGTGTGGTTTTGGCACCTCCACAGCTATTAGTGAACGTCAGTGTTGTGACACCATCTGAAGCTGCAGCAGCAATTAGCTCTGAAGAATTCATCAGCGAAGCTGCACTTGATAACGCCGTACTTAAAGAAGAGGAACCGTTACATATGCTGGCTGAGACTAATGCAACATTACTGGAGTTATCTGGGGAAGAGTACCATGTAGTTAGATTGCTGTCACTCCATTCTCATCCGTCAGAGAAGAAGGTGGAAATTGAAGGTGACCTGCCGTCTACAGCTACGATAATCAGTGACCATCAGAGCAACACTGAGTTAATCATCTACACTGCTATAGGCAGTGTATGTGCTCTCGTTATACTTGTAATACTTTTCATGACTTTCAGTCGGTATCTGAGGTCATTTCATGTACAGTGGCCATGGCAGAGGCCAAAATCTCTGTATTCTTCATGGACTCTGCCATCAAGCCACGTACGACACAGACGCATGGATGAGTATCCATCGGCAACAGTTGTCCCACCAACAGTGATTTATTCAGGGTCCTTTGCAGCCAGAGCAGCAAACTCATGGGTAGACGAATACCACAGTCAATCCAGCATTGTTCTAGCAGATGATGCATGCAGCACAGCTATGCTGGGTGTTGGGGCACTGAAATTGCCAGCAGGAAATCCATTGTACGCAGACTTCGAGATGGGTGGTGCAGCTGGGAACGTCATCATGGGGCACAACACAGAGACACTGAGCATGCAGCGACATCAGAGCCCTAGTAAGCTTCACATGTTTAGTTGCAGACCAGGCAGTATTGTGATCCCTGCAGTTGTACCACATCACCAGGTCAGAAGAAATCTTCAGGTGACTAAAGACAGTCATACTCTTGATGTCGGGATCAGGGAGGACTGCAAACTGGGCCATGACAATCCTAACTACCTAACATAAACTGGAACTCCTGAGGTTTTAAAGTTGTGTGGAACTCAGACATTGTAGTCTTCAGAAAACTTAGCTGCCTCTCAAAGGTGTTGCTGGTACAGGACTAAAATGCTCTGCACATGTGCCACTCAGCTCTTCTGTCCAGTATTCACATGCTCACTACTAACATTAGTTCATACAGTGCCTCCCATACATTTTCAATTATATTGAGCAACATAACTGAACAAATTTCATATCATTGTAGTGAACTGACAGACTGAGCGCATTTTCTCCCTGTTCACACTTACATTGTGCAGTACATTTAGTTTTTATATAATTATGATATGAGGAGGTTGTGGACAGAGGAAACACATAGTCTGATTCTCACACTTCTGTTCACTATTCTTTTTTGTCAAAAGAAATGCAAAAGAAAGGGAGATTGAAGAATTCATATTAGAGAATTGTTCAAGAAGGGAAATTTATATTCTAATATACTCCTTCATGAACTATTTATTGACAGAATGGACTGTGAAACCTTAAATGTTTTTGATTGAAACAGAATTGCTGTAAGGAGTACTGATGTTTTGCAGTAACAAGCTGCTTCCATTTTCAGGATGACAATGCAAAGTGTCATAACCTAGAAGACCTTAAAACTGGACTTTAGATGTTTGCCCAGTATTATTGGCAACATCCACAGACACAAAATGCATCAGCACAATATGCCCAATTATTTGTTGTCAATTTTAACTTCTGATTTCAGTTTTCAAAATTACACAATATATGCAACACTCATTCAGCACATCAAGCGTCCATGTCACTAAATGTGTTTACTGTGAAATGCAACTGAACATGTATGGGAGACCTGACAGTACTGAGTGAAGGAGTTCTTTATCATTGTTTTCTGCTAGGTAGACAACTACCACATCATTCACATAAGCTTTCTTGAAGTGTGGTTCTCACGGTGGTGTTGCTGAGGATTCAAGTCTCCTAGGATGTTATGCTGTCAGTAGGTAAACAGTTGCCAGCATATTGAAGGACTGTAGTGTCTTTATCTTCAGGATCAAGCAATACTGCTGTCTGACCATGAAGATGAAGACACTACAGTCCTTCAACATACTTGGATCTGTTTATCCAGTAGTGCAGCATAACATGGCAGAAGCACTGAATTAGCGTATCTTCTTGACGTCTGCTGTGGAAATTGTTTCAGTAGGCTGTGTGAGCCAGAACTGAGAATAAACGACAAGTTCCTGTCTTGTTCGAATGTGAATGACAGAGAAAATTAATTTTCACTGAAAATCTGATATGACTTTCACCAGCAACATTCTGCAACCAAAGCAGAATCTGTATCACACTTGATTATGTGTCAGAACAATGAACAGAAAAATCTTATGTAAGGTCACGTAACAAATGTCAATAAAATGTATGTGTACCATTTATGCTTTGTACATCCTTGAATCCTTGTGTACTTTGTTATCTGGGTCATGTATTTAGTCATATAATCCTATTTTCAATATGAATTTTATCAATGATAGGCATAACATGCTTACTGTGGAATTTGAAAATTCATCAGTAGTATATAAATTTTACTTCTTAGTTTTATGCATACAATTCCAGTCAACAAGCTTTAAATATATTTCACGTAAACAGTTTTTAATTATTTTATCTGTATGTGAATGGTAGATATGTAGCATGTATGTCTTTGAAACATGTCAAGAATAAATTATTAGCTCTAACCATACTTGTGTTGTAGAATAAAACCAAAATTTGTTTGAAAACAGAACTTATAAATTTGTTATGTACATAGCTATCATACTGTATAATATTTAAGCCAAGTCATGTGAACTTTGAAGAACTTGGAATGTTTTGTTGAAATACAAAGATATTTAGGAAAGGATTACAAAGATGTGTATAATCTAAGGAGTCTTATTTATTATGCCAGATGAATTTTTTTTACCCTTTTGAGCATTTTTCCATGGAAGCTTATCCCCCATAACTGGATTGGGATCAGCATGACCACCAATTAGAAGTCATCCAGTGAACGCTCTAGAAACTGTGTGTGTCTTTGTACAGAAGTTCTTCTTGCATTAGTAGTCTTATTAGCAACACTAATGTATGAGTTCTGATATTAACACAGTAGTGTAATTGAAAAGTCCAGGCTTCTGGGATGTGACATTGCATTGCTGGGTGAGCGGTACCCAATGTTTTGAAGGAATACCCTTCCTTCATCTTGAAGCATTCAAGTTCCTTGAAGAATGGTGAATATTGAACCCTTGAATATATAGGCAGCACTTTCCCCAACCTGAGCCCTTGAATATGGAGGCAACATTTTTCTTCAAAACTTCAGGTATCACTTACCTACTGACCCAGAAGACCAGAATTTTCAAATACCAACGTAATTTTCCAACTTTAAGTGACCCAAGTGCTTCGGTGTTTTAATTATTTCAAATAGACCACTGCTTCAGTCACTTGTCCTCTAAAATTATGCAACTATCATTACATTCTAAACATTGAAATAGTGTCTGAAATATCCGGCAATGGCATTCATTAGCTCCTGATTTGATAAACATATGTAAAATTTTATAGTCAATAATACCAAGCAGGTAGTACTAAAAATTCAGAATATCTGTGTAAGATCTGAAGCTTTCACACTGATATGAGTACAATGAAATCATCCCAGCAAGCAATCTTGTTAGTATGGTGTAAAGTCCCACTATTCTGGAGACTGCCTCTGGTTCCATCTAAAAAGAGGTATGTGAAGAGTCATGCAGTTATTTGCTGTGAATAACTATTGTTGGTACCACACGGGGGTTCAATTCTGTGTGTTGTGAGACCTTGTAATCATTACTGGAAATAAAGTTATGGGCCAAAGTCTGTAGAAACACTGCTATACTATTTATTGTGTTTTCATAGAAATAAATTTCATACATTGCACTGTCCTGTTTCAGTATTGTACCTTTTATGCCTGAAAGGACCAGCATCTTGAGCTCTGGATAAATTAATTTACGAATCGTATGGGAAGAACCAGAACGGAAAAGCTTGGCAGTTGGTCCTTTTGGACATTTTCAACTTGACCACAGGACTAACTGTGGAACTTCAAACACCAAACATTAGAATGCAGAACTATCTTCGTAATCAGTCCTGTTACACGTAATATGTATAAGTTACTTTCCGGGCTAATAGGCTGCATAACTTTTTTAACAAGTGGTTTTTCTTCCTTTGGACGTTCTGGTATATACTGAAAGGTTTGGACGAAACTTTCGACTGGATATTTTCAACTGGACCACAGAACAAATTGTGGATCTTACTATGCCAAAAATTGCATTTAACAAAATCTTCTGTAATATATCGAACGTACTGTCCTAGGCAATAGCCAGCATATTTCTTAAATTTCGTAAAAGCTGTTCGTTACTTGCAGACCCACGTGCTGTAAAGTCTTGTTTTGCACGTTCCGACACGACCACGGATTACAGGAAGCTACTAATCCGTGCTGCCGTCCAGTATTACACACAGAGATCCGGGCACACTGACCATGTCAGTGATGATTCGAGTCTCCTCCACCCGAGGTCAGCACCTGCCTACATGCAGCTCCAGATTGGGAAAGCATGCAACAGCGGCATATTAACCAATTTGGATTAGAACTGATTTTTGTCATAAAAAATTGAATGGATAAATGCGTCATGTGTAAATTTCTTTATCCATAATTTGCGATTATATTCTAAGATCAAGTTTAACTTGCGTTATCAAACATTATACAAAAAAAAATATTAATCAGTATTGAAAAGTTGGCAGCATATTGGCGCGCAATGTAACACCCGAATGGCGTTGATGGCTAGAGACGTATTGCTGCCATTAGTGCTTGTGAGGTTTCGTTAGGAATTACGTCGAGTTCGAATTTTATTCTCGAAATGTCGGTGGCAAGAGCTACAGATGGGCCTAATAATTTAGGTAGGACAAATCAGAAAACTTATTCGTTTAAGCACTTAATATTGAAGATATATTTAGTTTTAAATTGCGGAACTTGAGATTGCCTTGGCTCGTGCACAGTAGTGACACGGGGGACCCAAATGTACATTGTTTATTCATGTATTTTTAAGGTGTTGCGATTTTGAAACTGGAGGACTGTCGTGGTAACACATCACACTGCATAATTACTCCAGAGATGGAGGAAGTGGAAGAAGAACTGGAGAAGAAGACTGCTGAAGAGGCAGAGAGGCTAAGGAAGGAGATGGAAGTATGATAAACTTGAATATGAACGGCGTATAAAGAAAGTATTTCGGAATTGTACATGTGAAATGTTAAACATTGTCCATTAAAGGTGGGGGTGGCGCAATGTTAGATTGTATCAAGAATATTGGGGGGCTGGAGCTGCTCACTCCATATCAAGTTGGTGGGATGAGGTAGTGTTCTGCCCTGAGGAATGAGGCGACCGGTTCTTGCTGGTCGTTAATGCGTGTGTGCTTGTGTGCCCAACGATGGGCATGGTATTTTGGATCACTTTTCACGTAGATATCACACGTGAACTATTGTTCCATTGTGTGACCACACTTTACATTTAACAAAGGAAATAACATGCCATTGAATGTCTACACACAACAGCATCGGTACAGGGTGGGAGATGATGGGCTGTTTTGTCTTGTCACATATACATTTGCAATCCATTGCATATAATTTAGCCTCATGACTTTGTTGAATATAAAGCTAACTTACTGAATGCTGTAATAATTATTAATAATTTTATTAATAATCCTATAGATCCATCTTTGGTTACAGATACCACTGATTGTGAAATTTGTCCAATTACAATATAGAGTATAGCTATATAAGTCATTATACACTGTCATTGCTATTAACAAATACAGTATTAGTAAATGGAGCAGATTTTATATCATTAACATGCATTACAAGTAATTAAAATGAAACATATTATATACATGCCATTTCCATAAGACTTACAATACAGAACTGAAGCTTTAGATTTAGCATTGTTGAAATATTCTTCTAGAGTCTAGAATGAATTAAGGTGGAGGTATTTACGTAAGTCCAAATTGCATCTTGTAATATTACAAGATAATTTGTTTTATGTTGGACAGGAGACTATTAAAAACTTTAATGACAGAATAGTAAGCCCCTTTCTGATACAGTGATAGGTTAGCCTGAGGCCGATGAAGGTTAGAATTTTCCCTATTATTAAAACTATTATTCTGAATTAACATGGGAAAGATTCTTATTGTACACATTGAATAGCAAAATAGAGAGTATATACTGAGACTAATGGTAGTATCCCCTATTTCTTAAACAGTCCTCTACAGTAATCCCTTGGTCTTGACCCAGTAATGATTCTAATTGCCCTCTTTTGAAGTTGAAAGACATGAAGACTGTTTGAAGAATTACCCCACAAGATTATCCCATAGCTAATAAGGGAATGAAAGAAGGAATAGTATACAGATTTCAATGTATCCTGAGACATAAATGTTCTAATACATGTAAGTACATAACATGCTTTACATAAGTTAGGTGTTAGCTGAGTAATGTGATCCTTCCAAGATAGGGAATTTGTAATAACTAATCCAAGACATTTTATGTTTGAAGTGTTTGAAATAAACATGTTATTGTAACCAATAGGTATTTCATCCACAGAAGTATTTTTTTTATCATGAACTGCATATATTGAGTTTTTTTCTGAAATTTAAAGACAATAGATTGGCTGTAAACCATTCATTTAATTGAATGAACACAGATGTGATTTCTTTATTGAAATCTTTGTGGTTAGTATGAGTGACAAACTGCTGTCATCGGCAAAGAGAACATGTTTAGAATTATTTCCAACTACCTTGGTTAGATCATTTATATAAAAGAGGAAAAGCAGTGGACCAAGTATCGACCCCTGAGGAACACCACATCTAATTTTCCCCCATTTAGAAAAGCTGTTGTGAAAGGAATTTTTACTTGTTATCGTCACTCTTTGTTACCTGTTTTTTGAGATAAGAATTAATTCTTTGAATTTACCTCTTACGCCATAAAATTCTAATTTTGAAAATAAAATATCATGGTCTACACTGTCAAATGCTTTTTTGAGGTCACACAATATGCCACTAACCATTTTTTTTTTTTTAATTTAAAGCATCAATTATTTCATTCATTAAATTAAAAGTGGCTGTAATAGTTGATGAATTTGTTCTGAAACCAGACTGTTCATCATCTAATAGATTATTATTAATTAAATGTTGGTACATTCTTACCTATAAAACCTTCTCAAAGACCTTAGAAAATGAGGGTAAAAGAGATATAGGTCTATAATTTGACATATGATTCCTACATCCATTTTTAAATATTGGTTTTAGTACAGCATATTTCTGTAGAATGAAATGTTATTTCATTTGAGCTGGTTATTGAAGTTGAGAATAGTTTAAGTTAGTTAATTTTAGGTTTCCTATGCATGTCATATGATTTTTACTAAGAGTGTCATTCTTTGAAAGCAATTTTATATGGGGAAAGAATCCACAAGAAGTTCCGTGTATGGTTAGAATGATGACATTTGAGGTGACAGCTATTGTGTTTACCTCCAGCTTTCTGTGGCATGTGCTATGAACAAACTGTTTGTCCCTAGCATAGGTTGTAGTGTTAACACCACCCTAATCAGTACCTGTGATAGAAATGGCTAGTTTATAAGAGCTATATGTAGGGCAGTGTGTTGAAGGGAGCAAGCATATAAGCTAAAGAGATGTGGAGGTGGTCACTCCATGGAATATTTTTTTATGGCCTCAATATTGTATTAGCATTTATTTATGTTCTTATATATGTGTGTCATGTTTCATTGTTCAGTAACTGTAGGTAAAATATTACATGAGAATTGTTCTATATACATCAGTGATGAATAGCTGTACTTTATTGGCATTGGTAATTACACAAGACACTATTTGTTGTTTTGTATGGGTGTGGCGAAACTGTCTCTCCATGGACAGTGATGGAACACAGATTGAGAACAAGGTGCTGAGGAGGATTGTTAAGATGAGAGGGAGGAAGTAACAAGCCACTGAAGGAAAGTGCATAATGTGCAGCCTTATAATGTGTGCTCTTCACGAAAGATTATTATGGTGATAAAATTAAGAAAAATGAAATGGCATGTAGCATGCATTGAAGAGATGAGAAATCCAGTTTTGGGTGGAAGGGCTGAAGCAAAGAGACTAATTGCAAGGCATAGATGGAAGTGCAATATTAAAGTGGTTTGTAAAGAGATAGGGTGTGAGAAAATAGACTTAATTTATTTGGTTTAGGGTATGGTTCAGCAGCGGGTTTTGTGAACACAGGCGTGAGTTAACTAAGTGAGCAATTTGCAAGGAAAATTCTACACGTTAAGGACAGTTAATTTTTTAAGTAAACTGGGAAGTGGGTATAGCTTCAAGTTGCAGGAAGAGGAATAAGGGGATAAGTAGCTGTTTGTGTAGTTTTACCAGTTTTCACTGTCAGAATTCCAATTTACAGATTTCTTAATGTTGCATTTGGAGTCTATTATGTTTAAAGTTTAGTTGTGTTATCTGTCTGTGGGCTTTTACTGTGGCGGCTGTATACCCTGTAGTTTGTATATTGTCTTTTCTCTTGATCGTTATAGTTTGGTAATTCAAGTTTGAGTTCCAAGTCAGAATTTGATTTTGGATTTACTGATAATTGTGTCCCTGAAACCAATAGTAAAATACTATACCAGATGTTGAAATGCGATGACTGAGGGAAGTAAGGGATACAGGTATCAGAAACAAGGTTAAGATGTCCAGTCAGATATATATTTGGCAGTACGTGAAAAGAAATACTGGGGTATGTGTGAAACTTAGGGTCATTAGTGCAGTGACAGGTGTTACTATGTACAGTAAAGGCCAGGGACTACATATGTATAGCGTAGGCAAAGAGGGGCAATATAAGCGTGTGTCCTTACACAAATGACTCCTGTCATTTTGTATGTTGGTATGTGTGTTAGCAAGTAGGCATGAACTGGACCGTTGTTTTCATTCTTATTCATATACTTACTATAGATCCAAAAATTAGAATGACTGTACTGTGTGGAATAAGCCTTAAAATATGAAACATTCGCCTAAGTTCAATTCAAAATAGTGTTAAGTTTTATATTTCAAACTTTCACCCTGTTGTGAATGTTGTATTCTTTCTTTTGGTTGATTCTCCATTGTCTGAATATTATGTGCCAACATTTCGGAACACTCTGTGTGTTCCACCTTCATAGTACTTGTGAAAAAGAACAATAAATGGGATGAGACTGCTAGGGTATTTATACAGGTAGAGGCTTACCTCAAAAGAAGTCTGGGCCAATCGGACAGAGGAGGGATGGGGAGGGGGCGTGTTCGAGTAGAGGAATAGGCTGTGGACGCAACTGCCCCAAGTGAAAGCCTGTAGTAAGACAAGGATGTAAGGGAGATATGGTCCTGTGTTGGAGCGAGGTAGAGGAGCCATGAGGTGGTAGTGATCTGACTATTGTGTTTCAGGAAGCTGTATCCTTTGGAAGGGGTGTCCAAGATTTGTTTAAGATCAGTCCATCTTTTCTATTCATGTTGTGTGCGCGCATTTCATGTTCAATGGCTTCCCTGATGAGTCAATCCTTGTATCTGGTTTTTGCAGAAAGAAGTTTTGTATCCTGTAGTTTAATAATATGGTCCTGGTTGATGCTGTGTTCTGCTACTGCTGATTTTTCTGTTTATGCTAGCTGTGTGTGTCTACTGTGGTTTTTATTCTAATTTGAATAGCTTGATTGCTTTGTCCAATATAAACCAGGCAACATTCACATGTGATGTTCTAGACTCCCAGTGCTCTTAGATTCCAAAGCATCCTTGACGGGTGGAAGGTAGCTTTAGATTTTCCTTGGTGGTAGAGAGACACTTTTGATGTTGCATTTAGCCAGCGTTCTGCTGAGCCGATCATATGTTGTCTGTTCGATATGAATGCAATCAAGGTGGGTCTTTCATTGGTCTTGGCAGTATGTGTTACAGGTTTAAGGGCTTGTTGTATCTGCTGGGGGCTGAATCCATTTTTCTTGAAAACATTGGTGAGAAATTCCAATTCTTGAGTGAGGGAATCCTGGTCACAGAGAGCTTTGACTCTGTGTATCAGGGAATCCAGGACTGATTGTTTGTTTGCAGGGAGATGATGTGAATCCCATAGTAGGTAAAGATTGGTATGCATGGGCTTCCAGTAGAACATACAACACACAAACCTGTATGCTGGTTCTGACATGTAGATGACACTTTCGTCGTCTGGCCCCATGGCCAAGAAAAGGTGACAATTTCTGAACCACCTCATTGGATTTCACAAGAATATTCAGTTCACAATGGAAGAAGAAGAATTAGGCCGCCTCCCATCTGTTGGGGTCTGTGTGACACAGTTTGAACTTTGTTAAGTGTTGGAAGCTTCTGACACATATTTTGGCCTCAGAATGTGTTTTAGGACCTATTTGCTTATTCTGTATCAAGATTATGCTATGTACATGTTTTTATGCTAAAATATTGTCCATACTTTGTTATTTGGCTTCCTAAATTCACATCCAGGTTAGGCTGAAAGCTAGGAAGTGAACCCTGATCAACTGATCTATTAGCTTTCCTGATCCAACCTTTCTGCCCAGTTAGATAATATAATCGGGATTTGCTATGTTTGTTACTGAATTTGATTGCAAACGGCTTATTGAGGTTATATGTTTTTTAGCCTTTATAAGTAAAAAATATAGCACACGCAAAGAAACTGTTTTTGTGTTGCATTATATGCTTAATGATTTCCCCTTAAAATTTCTGTGGTCGTTATAGTAACAGAGTTATAAATGTGCAGGAATCCAGAAGGTGCTGGGAAGAATGTTATCATTCTGCTGAGTCTTGTATGTAGCTGAGAATAATGCATATGGAAATTTACCGAATTTGGTATTGTGTTGCACTGACATACATTTTTAGTTGCAGTGAATGTGTTGACACACTGGACGTATGTTTGTGATGTTGGGAAAATTACATGTTTCTTGTTTCTTTTTTTTTTTAAGGAGAAGGAAGAGAGTGAACTGAAAGAACAACGATATAAACGATTGATGCATTTGTTAACCCGCAGTCAGTTTTATACACAGTTTATGGTAAAAAAGTTGGAATCACAAAAGACGGAATTAACAAAGAAACGGTAAGGGTATTTTCATGCGATGTGCTATTTATAAATAGGTTTGGTAGACATCTGGGACTGTAAACAGACACTTAGGCATATATACCAGTAATTATAACATAACCTGAGTATTGCATTTATATTTGTACAGTGAGTGTTTTTGGCAAAACTGCTAGGCTGTCATCAGGATGATCTCCGCTTTGAGCTGCATCCTGGGAAGTAGCTCTTTGCAAAGCGTCATATGTTTTCGTGGTTAATGTTAAGTTTTCGTTGAATATTTGCTGTTTTCAGTACCCGTCGTCCTGAAATGGAGGCATCAAATGAGAAAGTAAATAATGAGAAAAAGGGTGGCAACATTAACACACGCAGTCTGCGTGAACGAAATGAGAACAGGTCATCACAGTCTTCGGGTAGCAGCTTTCCTGTCAGGAAAGTTGTGAGCAAGTCAAAGGGTTCAGAGAATGGTGCAAGAGCTAAGCGAAAATGCGACACATATGATATAGCGGACATTCTAGACTCTGAGGTATGGTATGACTATTGTGAAGGTAAAACCCTGCCAATTCAGAGGACAGGGCGTATATTAGTCTTGTAAGTGAGTTTTGAGGTTTTTGCACCAGTGTAGCTAAGGATTCCATTGTGGGATGTGATGCATCATAGCCAAGAAGAACGGCATCCTCATGAGTGTAGTAGCTTATGTAGAATAAAAAGAGTAGCAATTTGTGTGATTTGAGGTTCTTCAGACAATGAACATTACAGTAGTGATTTTCATAGTTGATGTGACATAGTAGGTGCCAGTATTTTGGAAGAACCTGCTGTCTTCATCTTCGAGATGGAAGAGTAAGCTCAGCAGGGAAAATGGTACATGATATAGGTAGGGACGTTAAGAACATGGGTGGGAACTGTGAGTGAACTTATCGGAGCAGGTGGGTCTTTAAAGGCCTTCCCTTTATGTTTTCCTTGCTTTCATTCTTCTTACACTTCTATCATCTTTCCTGTTAATAAACAGCTCTTGTAAGGGCCACCAGTTACCATTTATTCATATTTTGTTGCAGGCACAGTCCCCTCTTTACTATATCACATACCATTTTGTCCCTGCTTGGTTAACCCTACTTACTTACTTACTTACTTACTTACTCCATGGTGCAGATTCCTTCTTGAGTAGCTAACTGGTTTGCAGCTAATCAAGCAATTCCATGCATTTCACGGAACCCGAAGGTTCATTACTGTACTCACAAGTGTCTGCCAACTGTCTCTATCCTGGGCCAGCCCAATCCAGTCCATATACCCACATCCCACCTCCTGGAGATCCATCCTAATATCTTCCACCCATCTACGTGTAGGTCTTCCCAGTGGTTAACCCCACTACTGTACAGTAGTGGCAACAGGTTCCTACAAAACATTGGTACAAATTTTTGATCCTATATATTACATATGTAAAGACCATATTTTTAATAGCGGTTTGTTTATATATCCTATTGTGCCAGAAATTGCAATTTTATCTCAGTTTCTTTGTTACTGATTTCCTTAATGAGGACTGACACTTATACAGAAAAATCTGTCATTGTAGTATTAAAATTTAACAAGTTTCAAAATCAGTCTGATGTAATGCGAACTGTAATGATTTGCTATGGAATAAGTTGCTTCAGTTTTTTGAAAGCAAATAGGGTAATTTTGTACATGATACAAAATTTGAATCTGTCAGAGCCCTTGGAGTTGTGATGTTCTGAATTATGAATTTGCATTATACGTTGATTTTGATAAAGTAATTGCAGATCAAAAGTATTTTGCTTTTGTTTCTTGATTGAATTCCAAAACAAATAACAAACACATTTACTTTTTGACGTTTTGCTGACTGTGCATCTCAGTATATTTGTCTCAGTAATTAACCAACTTGATGCACAAAATTTTTGTTTTACAATAAGTTTATTTCATGCCTCTACATGTTTCAAGCACATGTGCTCATCGTCAGAAGGTCAAAATTGCATTACACAGCCTCTGGTATCATCACACCTATAGGTGGTCATCTTGTGCATGAGACGGACACCTACAGGTGTGATGATAGCAGAGGCTGTGTAATGCAATTTTGACCTTCTGACAATGAGCACATGTGTTCGAAACATGTAGAGGCATGAAATAAACTTATTGTAAAACAAAAATTTTTTTTGCATCAAGTTGGTTAGTTACTGAGACAAAAAAAAATACATTTATATTCAGACATTGATGATATTAGGAAGACATTTCATAAAATTTAAAATTGAGGAGATTTGAAGTTAATTTTATTAATATTTTACTGCATTTATTTTCAGGTAAATAATTTAGATGTACTTGTTATTTTAAATTATTACTCATGTACAGGAAATTATTTTATCTGGCAACTCACAACACTCTTCACTTTTATAGTTTTTAATGACAGCAGACAGTTCAGTGTTTGCCATTTTTCCAATTCGCCTTGAGTTAATGGGAAGTGACTAGTGATACGTATCAGATAAGGTAATGTGCCTGTACTTTATTGTATGTTAATTGCTTAAACATCATCACTAGAGGAAGGTGAATGGACAGTGTCACAACATGCCTGTCTTACCTTGGATGGAAGAGCCCCATGTTTTTGTTGGATAGACCACTAGTAGGGCCCAAGAATGAAGAGGAACGTCTTCATGTACTGCTGCTCCTGCCTGTGCCGCCGCCGCCATTTCTATGGCCTGATAGACCAGTTGTGTACCTGAGCCTCCCCAGTTACTATCTCTGATGGGAATTGAGTCCCCATTCACCATTTGTCCACCCCATAGATTAGGTTTTATACTGGCTCTACTCCTGGTCCCATGAGCTGTGGGTACCTAGTCATTATTAAGACCACATTTTGAAGTATGAAGGAGAAAACAAATGCACAACCATAGATCTTTTGTAACGAGTTATCACATTTGCCCTGAGAGCTAGTGGCTGGAACAGTGGACTGATCTCACAAAGGTATAAGCTAAAATGTTGAGGTCCATAGGTCAGCTGTCATGCATGTACGAGCCACATGCCTGCCATTTGACATGCTTCCATAATGTATGTATACTACTCCACAGCCTGTTTTTTTGATCATTTCTTTGTTCTTAGAGCAAGTCAAACATTAATTTCCTCTACTGGAGTGGTGCTGCCATGTGGTTATTTTGTGTTGTGTTGTATTATATGTTTTATAGTACACTGTTTCTTCGGCCTTTGCATGTACCTCACAGAGAATCAAGTCTGCCTCTGTGTCTACTGTAACTGTGGTGACCAGGACATGACTACTTATACAAGGGTATTGTGTAAGGCAAATGGTCTTGCTGTATTTGAGAAAACTGCTTCAGGAGAGGGCATAAGATTTTGAACTTCTCTGCAAACTGTAATTTATGACATGTATGAATTGAAATTGTAAAGAGTGTACTGCTTGTAACCTGTATTTAGAGGCTAGAATGTAGAAAGTTTTCTTTGCAAGAGACTTGGTCCCAGACGACTACATTTTGTGTGATGGAACCTAATGTTTTCAGCATAGGTATTGGATTTTTTCCCCTTACATACAAAAATGCATCATTTCATATACACCAAGCATAAAGCACCAGATAACGGTGAGGTTCACAGGGAAATCCAAAGTGTTGGGTGGAACTTGCTTCATGTCACCCTTCAGGCACCTAGAGTATGGAGGTGCTCCAAGATTTTTGGAAAATTATGTGCACGTACCCCTGCTTTAAATCTTTGTGGTTCTTTACTACCTGCATTCATTTTCAAAACACTTTTGTATTTGGTTTGACATTCCAAATAAACAGTGATTGTTTTCCTAAACAGAATTAATGAGTTAGTCTCTGTAATGGAGTGTTGGTGTATTTTCAATTTGGTACAAACTGATTTTTTAAATATTCATACTTGGAAGATGTGTATATTGATATTTAGTTCATTTTGTACTTTCCCCAACAGACCATCAGTGGTATTGGTAAGAAGACCAGATTGGACAACACATCATCTTCACAACTTCCATCAGAAAATGAGGACCTAGACCAAGTTGAACAAACGGAAGCAATGAGAGAAACACCATATGGCATTATGGCCTCTGAACGTCAGCCTGTCCTGTTGGAGGGTGGAACCTTAAGATCATATCAGCTTGATGGACTGGATTGGCTTAAGGTTTATAGATTTTATATCACACTTCCTATGCCAGAGTTTCTTACAATAGGGACATACTATGATCTATACACAGAATAGACTCTTTTAGAGGTGCACTGAAAAAAAAAAAACTAACTTGCACCTATCTTCATTGGACAACACTTTAGGAGAGAACTTAGGCATGAGCCATGTCTTTGTGAAGTCAAATGTATGTTAGCAACACTGCTTACTGACTAAGAGAATGCATTCAGCACTTTCTGGTAGCTAAACAAGGTACTTAATCACTTACTCCATGGAGCAGAGTCCTTCTTGAGAAGCTAACCAGTTTGCAGCTAGTCAAGAAATTCCCCGCATTTTATGGAACCCGGAGGTTCATTACCGCACTCACAAGCGTTCGCCATCTGTCCCTATCCTGAGCCAGCTCGATCCAATCCATACCCCCACATCCCACTTCCTGAAGATCAATCTTAATATTATCCTCCCATCTGCATCTGGGTCTCCCCAGTGGTGTTGTTCACTCAGGTTTCCCCTCCCCCATATGTGCCACATGCCCCGCCCATCTCATTCTTATTGATTTGATCATTCGCACAATATTGGGTGAGCAGTACAGATCATTAAGTTCCTCATTATATAGTTTCCTCCACTCCCCTGTT
>Ga0123354_10003001_pt1 | contig 22967 bp, 16 predicted proteins | sample TergutLab28metaG_2_FD_97872 | JGI IMG/M metagenome (GOLD analysis project Ga0123354, IMG submission 97872) | Labiotermes labralis P4 segment gut microbial communities from Petit-Saut dam, French Guiana - Lab288 P4 | ecosystem: Host-associated > Arthropoda: Insects > Digestive system > Gut ... | reverse complement strand
GGAGCGGGGGGGGGGGGGGGGGGGGGGGGGGGGGGGGGGGGGGGGGGGGGGGGGGGGGGGGGGGGGGCGAAGCGTCTTCAATGCTTGTTTCAGTACTGCATATCTGATCTTTACGTTGCGTCTTCTACGATACACGCTGTTTAAAACCATGCGATATTGCACGCAACATCTGGAGTGGGAAATTACTATCTACAGTAGCATTTCAATTCGCCTCGGTCCGTTACTGCACCACCACACAGTGCCACACGTATCCACTACAGCGACTGGATCTCGCGACCACTACGTCTTAATCACAAGCAAGTTGTATCAGGCAAAGTACGACTGGTTTGCTTTCCATATAAGGTGGTAAATCTTCATTCGTGACGAGGAAACGGACTTTGTGACGCGTACAGCCAATCACGTAACGGACATTTTTAAGATATGTAAAATACACGAAAAACTAAATCCACGCGGAACACGACACTCATGTAGTTGCATTTCTTAGCCTGCTATCCTTTACCATGTGACCGATTTTCATTAAAATTTGTCCGAACGTTATGCCACCGGCGGCCATCCCAGTGTCGCCCTACTTTCCCAGAATCATCAGGAACAACATGGCGGACGCGCTAACATGTGCTGTGGGCACGACACTAGCGACACTGAATCAAGCTCTTAGAAAAATGTAAGATAATATGGGTAGGTCTTCGAAAAATATGAAATATGTGTTGGGGTAATTTTTAGAGTAATAAGGCCTTGCAAAATTTTTTTATCTTTCAGCTTGATGGTGTTAATAAAGCAACCATTAAAATCATGTAAGCAGACAGAGTGTTAGAATGTCTACTCATCATGCAGTACGTAAAACTTTATTTTTAAGTTCACAATTTCAAAAACAGCAACTTTGCGAAAGTATGAGCTTAGACATACACTACGTACACAATGCACTGAACAGAACAGGCTTTTATGCTTTCCTTGAAAATAACTACTACTACTACTACTAATAATAATAATAATAATAAAGATCGTATTATTCCACGGGTCTTGCCTGCTTCAGGTTCATCCCTAACATGTTTAATCAAAGTCTCACTACCCTCAGTCTACCACCACGCCTACCGTCCCAGGTCCAGACATTGGTCATGCTAAACACCTGTTTCATCGTGAGGAAACTCCTCAATGATAAAGTCACCTTATCTGATGAAGAGGCTGATAACCCCTAATCATGTCACTTTACCAGGTACCCGGCTTTATATGCTCATTTCAGTACTCCCTGATGCAACCTCCCAGCAGAGCTTTACAACACCGGGCATAGCCCGAAACAATCTCAAATACTATTATTACTATTAATAATAATAAGCAACAAATATGTTACAAACAGAAGCAGATGGCAAATGCAGCTTATGTCAACAATTTGACGTGACAGTAGAACACATAATATTAGCATGCTCAATATTGGCCAAAGAACAATACATACAAAGACATGATAGTGTGTGTACTCAACTACACTTTAACATATACAAAGAAACAGGCGTAAAATTAGACAATGAACACTGGTATACGAATGCGCCAAAATTAGTAAAAAGTCCTGAAGATAAGATAACCATGTTATGGAATCCACAAGTGCAAACCGACAGAACATTCTTAACAAACCGGACATTATAATCTGCGATAATAATAATAAAAAAAGAACATGCATGTTAATAGATGTTTCAATTTCAAGGGACAGAAATGTGATCAAGAGAGAAGCTGAGAAGATCTCAGAATATAAACTACAGAAACAAGGCGCATGTGGAATGGTTAAAAACAAAAGTAATACCAATAATAACAGGGGCAACTGGGACCATTTCAAAACCATTCAGAAAATATCCGAGCAACACAGAAGGAAAGAACAAAATCAAAGAACTATAAAAAAAAAGAGCCATATTGGGCACTGCACACCGTTTTCGGAAAGTACTTATGTAAGAGCACACAATATTGGAAAAGGAAAATAACGTTACATGTAGCATAAACTGTAAATACAGAATAGCTGCATAACTATATATGCTTGAACTAGAAATATGGGTTGTTTCGGGTGTATAACTGTAAATCCCCTGCAGAATGGTGGCAACAAATAATAATAATAATAATAAATCCGTAGACTGTAAATACATGTATTAGGAATGAATTCCCTTGCTGTTATAATGTTTACATTTATGTTCAGCATGTACGGAATTATTACTAGAAAGGCTATACTCTGTTGCACGAATTGAATCACATCAGCATTACCCCAAATAGGTTCTCAAACACGAGAGAAAAAGTAATTTTTGGAAACTTGATATAAATCCTTTCCGTACTGGTCAGTTCAAGCACAACCGACGAATACGTGGAAAAATAACGCTGTAGAAGAAATTGCCAGATAAAACAAGACCGACTGAATTGGAAGTCTTATAAATAGGGCTGGAAAGGGCCGTGAACTCTATTGATGCCTACCATTTGGCTTTAGAGAAAGTTATTTGTTTCAAGTGCCTTCAGACGTCATACTACCGTTCCCAGAAAAGGTATATGTAGGAAAGATTTCCCAATCCTACATTGTAATAATTTTTTTTAATACGCCTTTTACTGTGTACTGATATGGCGCATTCTCGAGTTCTGAGCAGTCATTTCCACCCCTTCTGTGAGCAGCTAAACTTGAACAGAATGTGTATCTGCAACTCACCCATGCATTCGACACACAGTACAGAAGCCCAAAATCAAATCAGCGGCTATGGAGCACTCCTAAAACACAGTCATTCATAAAAGCCGTTAGAAAAATGGCACAAACGAACACTTTCTTAGCTTACTTGCCAACACCTTCGTTTACGTTTCCGGTACTAGCGGGCGCATGGTGTGTCTGGGACTATTTTCCATTGTCAAGGGCACCTGCTCTGATTCGTTCCTCATATTGGTGCGATATTGGTGACTGTAGTTGAACCCAGGGACTGCTTTCTACTGTCAAGGTCACCCCCACTGATTCGTTATTCATAACTTATCCGACCTTGGTGACTAATTGAATCAAGAGATGTGCCAACAAACACATGGGTTGTATCGATAATGGTTTTCATACAGTCTGTGGGTTTAGAACACATGTTGTCACACGTGTTGTACTGCAAATAACACGCCACCGCAAACGTGTCACTGATGAAATGCTTGCAATGATAAACAGTACCATACCTACGCCCACGCGCGCGCGCACACACACACAATATAATGTGTTGTTTTAAAGATACATTATAGAATATGAACACAAAATTAAACTCTTATACGTACCTCGCCGGCGACACCACTGGGTCGAAATAATGAGGCAGTGATTTTGTAGCGTTCTTGTTTTAAACTACCGTGATACCTGACTAGTAGGGCGATGAGACCACGGACTGAACAAGGGTTCGGTCAAAGATGCCTCTATTAGAATCTACTGGCATTTCTTTGCAATAAACATATCTACTTAAAATTATTTCCTTTTGACAATATGAACCAGCAGATGTCAGTACTTGTTTCATTGCGTTGTAATTACAGGCGGTAAAGTATATCTTCTGCGCCATCTCTTAGAGAAATACCTGTACTAGTAGTAACTCAAGATGTCATGATGTCGTCTGCTGGAACCGGCGCGAATACAACAATCAATCAATATTTGAACCTTTTTACGTAACATATCGTCGAACGATACATGAAATATTTCGTGTACAGTATAAATTGTGAAAATATATTTCAGTATGTTATGAAACCTGGCAAGGTCCACTATCTGACGTATTCTGTCGGGGAACGATCAACTATGCGCATTTGAGCAACGTTGTCAGATCTGGACTTCTCCGCAAATTCAGTGTTCATATAGTTACGCATATTCTAGTTCAGTATAATTTTTAGTATTACACACGTAGCCAAGCCTTACTGAAGTTATTTATATTATATTAAATCATCACATGAATGAAGCCGTATACCTTTACGTAAATTTGGCAACAATACAGCCCCACTTATTCTACGGGAATTACTACCAGAGAAATGGTCATTATGGCAGGCATGGCTGACCATGAAAGAAAGATAGTGATTGAATTTTGTCATTTGTTAGAGAAATCAAAACAGCTTTTTAATGGCCTTAGGTAAATGGAATAAATGTAGTACATGGTGGTAGCGTGTGCTGGTGTGAATTTCTCTTTATCTTCGTTGCTGAGTGGTCAATGTTCACGTCGTATTCGCGAACGTATTGGTCAAATTATTGCATTGCGTTCCTTGAAATGTGCTACAGATATGTTTCATGATTATTAGTTTCTTCAGTTTAGCAAGTAGCTATGTTGGGTTTAGTGTTATAATTTTGTTTGCAACTGGTGCCTCCAAAGTTCAGTCAGCGTAGTCGTTTCTTGAACCGACTGTCAGCGTGTGAGGAAGGCTTAATTCATTTCGTTCAATCCGTATTTATTGTCCTGCTTCTCTAGTACAAGATCGTGTGATTCGGTAGTTCTGTGGGAAATATTAATACGTTGTAATAAAGTTATCGGGTTACATATGTTTTAGGGTCAGTTACTTTCCACACATTTGTTACATGCCCCACCCCTCCCAGTATTTTGTATTGGTGAACATATAAGTGCAAAATGTGAATTAAAACCAGAGTAGAGTCCATCTGTAAATTGTTTCGGCGCTTTCACAATGAAAAATTGTAAAAACCAAGTTTACTTCGTCGTTGTTAGCAGTCCGTTTGTAAATCGAGAACCCCAGAAGGGGTTTGTGTGACATTTTGAACTGGGAACTACTTCTAATTTGTGTGGACATAACATCTTTCAGTTTTGTTAAAAATCGGATAGTAGTAACGGGCTGTTTTCATGAAGGCCTACTTGCGTTTAATTGCATATCAGAAGCATAACTCACAAATTGTTGGTCAGAGGGAGAAGTGGTTCAAACCAATGTTGCAGAGAAAAATGAAATCCATATTTTTTTCCCAATACACTCTTTGAGTGAGACTTACGGTTTTCAAGATGCATAAACAAACAAAAATTCCTCTGCTGTTTAGAGGTATCAACAAAGTGACAATGCATATTTTTTCAAGCAAGTTAACATGATTTTTTACCAACACATTGCCCTTGTTGTTGATGGTGGTGGTAGTAATGGTAGTGGTCATAGTCATATTGTTAATGATGGTAGTAACAGAAGCTGTAATGCAGTTAATGTTACCATTACTGTTATCAACAAGAGAAATATAAATACACAGTAGTTCTCACATGGTGCTTGTGTTCTTTTTCCAGAGACTTGCCCCAGTATGGGCACAAGCAGTGGCAAGCGTATTTTGGAAGAACCTTTGACATTTATACAAAACTATGGAAATTTCAACAGCAGCACAGGTAATTTAGTAGAATGTGTAGAACCATACTATGTTATTAATACAAGAACTTTAATAAACAACATGTATTGGGCTTTGAGAGGACTGTAATATTCTGTACTCATTTGCAGACAAGTTTTGGATACAAAATATGGACTGAAGAGGTGGCAGATTGGAGAAATAGCATCCAAAATTGGACAGTTATATTACCATTACTAGTAAGTTCATTTGGATAATTATGTTCAGGAAATTGGCCATTTTGACTGGGATGGTAAATTTAATTATATGAGCTTACTGCAAAAGGTGTTGGTGCATTATGTTGTAGTTGGTGTAATGTTTAGCAAAATCCCTTGTTACAAAGCAGCAATGCAGCATGAGTGTGTGGGTGTATGCATGTGCACCTCAGAAGCATAAGGGCACGAGAGATGTTGTAGTTGTATGGACACTATCCCTTCTTATGCTCTGAGATACAGATAAGTGTGTGTAACTAGTAGCTGCAGACTGACCTGTATGAAGCCACAGTCTGTTGTGGTTGAGGAAATAAGTGCTTTAACCAGTGAGGTGCTGAGGATAGCCTCACTGGAATGGCCACAGGTTGAAACTAGAGACTATCTGTTATTTGTTGAAAATAATTAATTTAGTATTCATCTGTAGAAAGGTCGGTCAGTAGATCAGTTACAGTTATGCAAAAACTCACTCCCTGTTTGGTAGAATTAAATTTGCTGTTCTGTGACATCAGAGAGAGGAACGTTGCCATCTCGGTAGTCAAGGCACTAACAAGGAGAGGAGAGAAGTGGGTTCTGTATATTGCTGAGGATAGAAATGTTTCCTTAAACAATACGTATGACATTAAGATACTTTTCTAGTGTTGTAATTTCTGGTTTACTCTATTGTTTTGCAAATTGCACACATTCCACTTTCATCATTTGCTTCCTGCCAATGATTTACACTTATTTTTAATCAATATGCACAAAAGAGTGGTCTTGGTTTCTTAACTACCAAATTTTTTTTTTTTTTTTTTTTTTTCAGTTTTCGTACCAGTGAAACAAACTACCTAAATGAAGCATACTCATTCTATGCTGCCATTAGGGGGAGAGCATATTATTCTAGAGCATCCAAAGAAGATAGGTAAGATACGTTATTGGTGGCCAGTATAGCAGCATATTCCAAAAATCCTCATGGCTACTAAGTCTCTTTAATTGGTTGTAACTGTATGGTAAGGCCAGCAGCAACTAACCCCATGCAATGTGTTGCTCAGCTGACCAAGAAATTCCTTGCCTGCTATGGAACCTGAAGGCTCATTACTGTGTTCACAAGAGTCCAGCACTGGTTCCTATCCCAAGCCAATTAAATCCACTCCATACCCTCACAGCCTGTTTCTAAGATTTATTTTTATATTAGCTGCCTTTCCTCCACTGATTCTTCAGCTAAACTTATACTCCATGCGTGTATGCCCCGCAGAACTCATCTTCATTATGTAACTTTTTGTTCACATATTAACTACTTTTCTTGTCTCTGCACTTTGCTTTTACACATCTTTTTTCATTCAGGTCAATAGCCAAGATTCACATCCATATGAAAGATGAAATAATTGTCCACATGTTCACATTTTGGTTTTTGGGTGGGAGCAATGGAAATAAGATTCTGACTTGGATGGTAGTAAGAGTTTTCTGAAGTCAATCTGCACTAAACATCTAACAGAGTTTCTATTTTTCGTTATTGTTTCACCAGACAAACTGCCATCATCAGTGTGGACCAGATGCTAATTATATTCCATTAAACTCCACTCCCTACTGCTTTTCTTGGTCATTTATAATGGCAGATTCTGGAGCAAGGTGAAAAGCATTGACAACTAAGTTTCTCCATATTTCCCACCATTCTGAACAGGATGTGCATCAGCTAGAATAAAATAGTACAGTTGAACTTGGCTTCTCTGTTCCTTTAAACTGTGCTGTTCTCGATTCAGTGCATATTACTTTAAGTCCTACCGCTATGTTCATAAGAACAACATTAAATTGTCATTGAATGAACACCTGCACTTTCTACCCAGTTCCTCAGTCATATGTTCAAATGGAGGATTGGCCTTTTGCTGTCCTTTTCAAATACTTCAAAATAGAAATCACACATACTGATTTTCAGGTATAATATGCTGTGTCCTTTGTTGTCTTCTTTTATTATTGTATTACTTCATGGTCACTCTGGCACACTGGAGCCATGCATCCAAAAGTAACTGCCTGGGAACTTCTAAAAACTTGGCACATGACACATCTGTTTGGGCACTGCAGTTGCCTAATGTACTTTTTTCCTTCTAGATGGCTGTAGTGAAGTCAACCAGTCACAGACTAATCATGTGAAATTTTTTTCTGTAATACCTGTAACATTTTAGTGGGCAGTTCAATCTTTATAGCATGCTGATAGAGAAATTATTATCACTGTAGCAGGATTAATTTAGTGTATTTAAGTTCAATGCATGCATAAATTCTCATTTTCTTGATTTTAAATTCATATTAAATGGTCCCTTCAGAAATGTAAAATCCAGGTTTTGATGTATAGTTTTTGAGTGTATGTACTATCATATAGATTCCCTCTGAGTCAAAGTTATCCATGAGTGGAGGATTGCTGAATTTCTGGCCACTTCAGAGTACAGTGTATTAAAGAACTAGGCTAAGCAAATTTATGATATATGGTGGATTTCCTGAGCATTATGGCATTTTCAAGTGTTGTAATAATATTTTCGCATGTTTTCAGATCAGACCTGATGGTGAAAAAGCTTCGATACTACGCAAGGTTCATCGTTGTCTGTTTATTACTGAAGAAGATGAAACTTGTTAGAGATCTAGTTATGGTGTGTAGTATTCATACTTCTATTTCCATCGTGCACTTGTTTAGTTTTTATTATACCTCAACACATTGACTCACTCACCACTGGCTCCCAGATGGTTTACGTATGTGTGTAACTCACTTTTACAATATAATTCTAAGCTAATTAACAACTCAGGGACAATTGGAGTGGAATGTCCTGGGAATTTCTGGGATTAATTGAGGTAAGGCCAGGAAGACCCCAGTCAGTGTAGGCAGTACTGGCTGAGATTAAGACTAGATTTATCTCTGATACAATCCCATGCATTAATGCCAAACTGACTTGCTTATGGTTTAACTGTGTTGAATAACCAAAAATACTGTGTATATTTTTGTGAATGTGCACACCTTCATTACTTATGGATTGCAGGAATTGGATAAACAAATAGTGGATTACACGAGTACATATGAACCTGATGACCAGTTAGAATGGTCACTTGTCCTTGAAGAGATCAAGTCATTCATTAAGGCTGATGGAATAGTTAGTGTCCTACATGCAGACTCCAATACAATAGTCTTGTCACACAGGTATGTTTGGTGATCACCTTTAAATTCTCTTACTTGGATTGTCTGTTGTTTTCATTTATGTTTATTCATAGAAAGGGGACACTTGTAAGGTTACCAGTAACACACATTCATCTCTGTTGTCTGCTGGAAATAGAGGTGCTAGGAAAGTAACAAGAAAAAATTACTGCATATTGAGTTATGAAACTACTTGATAAACTCCAACATCTGGGTGTCTTGTAGTACAAAAATGTAGATACTACTTGTTATGTGGATGTGAAAGAATAATGTATCGCCACTTAACACTGTAGTATCAGAATAAAGTATCACCATTTAACACTGTAGTATCAGGATCCAAAGTCCACCACTGGACATAGTCTTCAGTTAAAGCCATGCACCTCCCATCATCCCATAGTTCCCATTCACTTCTCTTTCTTCAGAATGGCCACATTTCAAAAAATTTCTCCAACTGTATTCTGTTTGCATTCTTTGTTTCTACTTCTGAAATCTGTGCCCAACCTGTATTCTTCCTCAGGGGAGCAGAACAATTTTACAGCTGTAGAAAAAATGTAACATTATGTTTTATACTTGTGCTCAGTGTTTTTGAAAGTAAATAGGATGATAACATTGTTTGATCTTAATGACATACTGATATTGTTCATGGACTAGAAAATCATGTGTGATGAGGGTTAGCTGTTTAGGGAGAAAACTAACCATTATACTGCAGTTTGTTAGACTGTTAAGGACCAAGGTTTAAATTGCCAGTACATCCCAGTGGTCTGGGTTAAAGGCTGAGATCAGTGGTGCTAATGTGCGGTCACAGCTTTAGTCTTTGTTGGACCCTTTACCATTACATTCAGTAACAAAGTTATGTATATTCAAAAGTGCCTGTCGCTAGATGTTTCTTCCATCGGTAAAAGCCACTGCTGTTGCTGTAGAAAATGAGACAGCATGCCAAACAAGAAGTTCTATTACTTCGTGAGAAGGAGTTGCTAGAGGGTAGGGGGGGGGGGAGAACATAAAACAGCTAAGACCTGTGTAGCACATTGGTGATTGGTGAAACCACACATTTTCTTTATTTTATGGCACACCAGTGTTTTGAAATGTATGTTAATGGAGCTCCATAAGTGGGATAAACACTTTTTACACAGGACTTTTGGAAAGGCACTCTAATTGAAACTGAAGCATATTGCTGTATTCACCATAATTACACTGATGGTACATAAAATATTCTTCTTAACCTGTGTTGGTTACTTGTGACTGCTGGTACTTTATGTCATATGTGTTCTGTAATTTTATTGCATTGCTTGCTGATTTTTAACATTTTTATGTCATACTATACTTACAATTTATGAATGTGTAAAATTACCGGACAGCCGTATCATGCCCTGAAAGGTTAGTCCTCTAATAGACAATATTCTTTGTTCACTTTAAGGACAACTGAACATAAAGAGTTGTTAGATGGCACAGAAGCTGGAAGGTGCCACTAAGAATGAATTGCTGTGTTACATGTTATGTTAATTTTAAACACTGGAACATTGTAACTGGTGGAAAGAATTTAATGTGTGACTCTTGTTTACAGGCTTAGCCCACTGACAACACCTCCAGTAGAGAAGTCTCCTATTATGAACCTAACATTACAAGAAATATTGATAATTGGGAACTGTAATGATCAGGTAGTGTTTGAAGTAAACATCACATATATACCACATGTGTTTACAAGTCTTATATAGTCAGTAATTAATCTTAATTTTTACCTTCCATGCATTTACAGTTGTATACAATATATTCTGCACCCATCCATTCATTTTCATTGCTCGTATTTGGGTTCCTCTGAGTGATTGTAGGTCATAGAAGTGCCTCTTTACTGTACTGAAGTGCCATAAGTTTAAAAAAAAGACTACAGCAATATTTGGAATTTTGGCACGAAGAAATGAACCAATCCTAGGAACTTGGTGAAACATCTGCATACCAAAGTTTTTGGACACTGCTCCATGGCAGTTCATGTGACCTGTTGAATCTCTGTGGGACCAGAAATTTTCTCTTCATTGTGGAGCGTGTTTCCTTTTCTTTACCATTTCATATCTGTAACTTCAAAGTGATGCTTAAAATTTTACAGTACTATTTCTGACCACATTGGTGTTGTGACATTTTGGGATAATACGGGGTTACAGAACAGAACCTTTTCAGATTTTCATGGTTTTCCAAAGTTCTCCATCTTGCTGAATGTTTCATATTCCTTTGTGGGGGATCTAATCAGGGGTGTTTGTTCAGAACAGTCCTTTGTCCATTCCAGTTTCTCCTTTACTGTTGTATAAAATCTGTTGCTGGTTAACTTGTAATTCTGTTACATATCTTTCCTGTCGTTCTGACAGGTGCACCTCAGCTGAGGTTTACACTTTCAAGATAACACTGGTTTGGCCATTGCTTTCTTGCATGCCTCGATGCCCAGAAGGTTCATATAATCGATTGTGCTTCTCCCATTGTGCCACAGGTTAAGTTCAGTGAGTTGACAATGGACATGTTCCGAATGCTCCAAACTCTTGAAAGAGAGCCACAGGATGACTTCAACCACATCTATGATGCTTCACCTGCACCAAGTCGAGTGCCTTTGGTGAGTGCTCTTAGCTGTTGGGTACTGGTTAATGAGGAGTGGCAGAACTAAAGACCGTAGAGTCTGTTGTAATGCAAATTCAGATCTACATCATTTCAAACCGTTGTTGTATGATTTTGGTACTTCCTCCAGTGCTTGACTCAGTAATGTTTCATATTTAATGTCTGAAGAATTATGTAAAGTTAAATATGCTGTCATTGTCCCTTAGAATATGCTTCTTTAAGGATTTCCAGAGTATCTATTTATGTAGAAAAAAACACGTAACATTGTATGAATGATAGCACTATACAAGCAACTGGTTGATGAAAGCAGTTTGTAGATTTACATGCTTCTTTCTGTAGTATACAGTTTACCAAAATGCTGTGCAGCATAGTTCAGTCTATTCACAAGTGATGCAGAAACTTATTAAGTTTTAGAAAGTATAGAATATTCTAATTCAGAATGATCAGGGAGAATCATTTGGATCAAACTAAGCATATTTCATCACTGCATTTCAGGATGTGGGTTTAAATGCCATTTGTAGCTGTTGATGGCCTGAGTTGCTTGTGCTTAGCATGGACATTTAAATTGATACCAAACAAGAACACACAGAGATCAGCATATAGCATGCCAGGCCATTCACCAGTGCATTTTACAGACTAGTATGTGGTTTTATGGGATGAAAAAAAAATTAAGAGTACTTCATAATATGGGGGCATGCAGTGGTGTAGTTGGTTGAGGTACTGAGTTACAACTGGAAGGTCGCGGGTTTGATTCCCGATGGTGTCATTGGAATTTTTCATTGACATAATCCTTCCGACTGCACTATGGCCCTGGGGTTGACTCAGCCTCTAACAGAAATGAGTACCAGGAATATTTCCTAGGGGGTAAAGGTGGCTGCTGCGTAGGGCTGACAACCTTACTGCCTTAATATGCCGATTGTCTTGAAATCTGGGAGCCTCAACCTCCTGGAACCCTCAGGGCTTGACCAGGCCTATAATGGGATTGCTTTACTTCATAATGTGCAACACACTCTCTGGGGCTGACATATATGAGGTCATATGCAAAGATACAGAGTGAAATCTACAAGTTCTGTACACAGATGCAGCACCTATGCCTATAATGCCTTCCACTACTTGCTTACATCAGGGTGACTGCATACAATATAAATTATAGGCTTTTTTCCTCTTCATAAAAAAAGTCCCCTGCCCCCAGGTGATTAAAAATATATCAGTTTGCTCATTTCTGAATGTGTATCTCATGTTTTCTAAGTTCTGTGGGAAATGGTTTGACATTGCAGAACACCTGTGCAAAACACTTAAATTAATTCTCTAATGGCCTCAGTAGTACTGATTTCCTTGAGCAGCTGTTATTGTAGTTCATCTGTCTTGGATGTTGGATTTTCACAGCAAAATTATATGGTTTTCTGTGTTGTGTTTGTTATAGAATTGTAGGACTGAAAATGGGCATGATTTAGGGGACCATATAAAAAAAATGTATTAGGATGGATTGATATGTCATAGGTTGCTTAAGTGGTGTACCAGCTGCAGTGGTTATTTAGCACTGAATACTAGGAGAAGTTGATCAGGTTGAGTGAACTAGAAAGGACGGGGGAGTCTACCTGAGTCAAAGTGTCATATCATTTTCCAGGAGTGACTGAGGAAGACCACAAAACACTGTCAGGATGGTTGATCTCCTGCCTGAGATTCACACTAGGCAACTGCTAAATATGTCCCACGTCTTACTGCTTGATCTAATTTTTAGTTTGATGAAAAGCCACTTATCATTTAAATATGAAATCTGGAGGGACCCACGTGTGGGAAATAAACTAGTCTTCATATTACTGATTACTCAGTGGCACATGAAGTACGATTTCTTGAAATAACAAAAACGGAAAAATATGTGAATCACGACTAAGGAATTTTTGTTATTAATATATGGGGAATGTTTACAATATGTTTTGGTCCAAAGGGACCATCTGCAGGTAATACATATATCCAAAATTACTAAAAAGAGACATTGGTTTATGGGTGGTTTATATGTGAGATATCATTTGTACAATTAATCAGTTTGTATTAAAGGGTATTTGGGGTGTGCATAGATGTTGTTTTCACTAATAAATTTTGTTAAAAGTGGATGAGAATATTTTTCTTCTTTATTCTGTTGATTGTAACTGTTGTAGTCGAGGTAAATTTAAGTAGGTGAAATGTGTGGGAGGGAGGCTTACGTTTGTCTCCCAGCAGAGCTAGGTTAAGAATTCTAGATTATAAGCAGTTTTTAGATAAAAGGTGTGGTTATCAGAAGAATTGCTGGTTTTGAATGATGATTACCAGCCTAACTAATAATAATAAACTAATACAGTAGGGAATGAGAAGGGTGATTTGGTTTCAGACCCCTACAGTATTGGGTCTATTTGGATGAACTATTTCTCCCAGATGTTGAATGTACATGGGGTTAATGATATTAGGCACACAGAAATACACACTGCAGAACCACTAGTGCCTGAGCCAAGTGCCTTTGAAGTTGAGTTGGCTATTGAAAAGCTAAAAAGTCACAAATCACCAGGTATTGATCAAATCCCAGCAGAATTAATTAAGGCAGGGGGTAGACAAATTCACAATGAGATCCAAAAACTTATTATTTCTATTTAGAATAAGGAGGAATTGCCTGCAAAGTGGAAGGAGTTGATCATTATACCTATCTATAAGAAGGGCGATAAACCAGATTGTAGTAATTATAGGGGCATATCACTTTTGTCAACTACGAACAAAATTTTATCCAGCATCCTGCTGTCAAGGTTACCTCCATATGCAGAGGAAATTATTGGGGATCATCAACGTGGATTTCAATGCAACAGGTCAACTACTGATCATATATTCTGCATTTGTCAAATACTTGAGAAGAAATGGGAATACAATGAAGCAGTGCACCAGCTCTTTATAGACTTCAAGAAAACTTATGATTCAATTAGGAGGGAGGTCTTTTATGATATTCTTATTGAGTTTGGTATCCCTATGAAACTGGTAAGGCTTATAAAAATGTATCTGACTGAAAAATATAGCAGAGTCCGGTAGGCAAGAATTTGTCTGACATTTTTCTATTAGGAATGGTTTGAAACAAGGAGATACTCTATTGCCATTGCTTTTCAACTTTGCTTTAGAGTACACCCTTAGGGGGGTTCAGGTAAACCAGGATGGCTTGAAACTAAATGGTACACATCAGCTTCTGCTTTATGCTGAGGATGTTGAGGAAGCACACATACTATAAAGGAAGACGCAGAAGCTTTGATAGTGGCTAGTATGGAGATTGGACTAGAAGTAAATGCTGATAAAACTAAGTCCATGGTCATGTCTCGAGATTAGAATGCAGGACAAGGTCACAATATGAAGACTGATAATAGATCCTTTGAAAGGGTGGAAGAGTTCAAATATTTGGTAACAACCTTAACAAATCAAAATACTATTCAGGAAGAAATTAAGAGCCAATCGAAGTCAGGGAATGTTTGCTATCATTCAGTGCAGAATTTTTTGTCTTCCCGTTTGCTATCCAAAAATTTAAAGACTAAGATATACAGAACTATAATTCGGCCTCTTGTGTTGTATGGGTGCGAAACTTGGTCGCTGACATTGAGGGAGGAATATAGGCTGAGGGTGTTTGAGAATAGGGTGCTGAGAAGAATATTTGGGCCTAGGAGGGACGAGGTAACAGGGGAGTGGAAGAAGCTGCGTAATGAGGAGCTGAATGATCTGTACTTCTCACCCATTATTGTTCGGGTGATAAAATCGAAGAGAATGAGATGAGCAGAGCATGTAGTGCGTATAGGGGAGAGGAGAGGCATATACAGGGTTTTTGTGGGGAAACCTGAGGGAAAGAGCCGACTTTGGAGAACCAGGTGTAGATGGGAGGATAATATTAAGATGGATCTTCAGGAAGTAGGATGTGGGGGTATGGACTGGATCATGCTGGCTCAGGATAGGGCCAGGTAACAGGCACTTGTGAATGTGCTAATGAATCTTCGGGCTCCATAAAATATGGGGAATTTCTTGACTACCTGAAAACCGGTTAGCTTCTCAAGAAGGACTGCTGCATGGAATAAGTAAGGCACTGAAGTAAAGAACCTGATTAGTTGAGAAAACTGTGAGTGGAGTGAGGATTATGATTGAACTGTATAGCTTAAACTTACAGTTTTCTCCACTAATCAGGTTCTTAAATTCAAAGCCTATAACATATAAATCGAACGATGCATACATAACCTCATTATACACTTAGCTCTGTTTGAAGACAAGCATAAGCCTCCCCTACCCCCACACATTTCACCTACCTGAAATTACCTTGACTACAACATTTAGAATCAACAGAGTGCTCAGAATAAAGAAGAAAAATATTCTCTTATCCACTTGCCACAAAATATACTAGTGAAAATGACATCTATACATACCCCAAGTATAAACAGATTAATTGTACAAATGAGATTCATTTATATTAAAAAAAACCCATAACCCAGCATCTCTTCTTGGTAATTTTGGATGTATGTATTAACCCAAAGATGGTCCCTTTGAAGCAAATCATGTGAAAGTCCTCCATGTATTAATAATAAAAACCTCTTAGTTGTGATTGATGGATTTTTTGTATCTTTGTTATTATATTCACAATTATATGAACCTGTTTATGATTTCATGAAGTGTTTATTTTGACTGGCCACTGCAGGGGTCTGATTTTGTTGTAATGCCATTGGAGTGTTGTCTGGCCTGGTGTTGATTGCTGCTTTTTTTTTACAGGACAAGGGTTATTCCTTACCAGGAGGGGCTAAGGGAATGTACCCACTTGTGTCATCGTGTCAGGAGAATGGAGATCGCCCTATCAAGAGGGAGAATCCACACAAGTACCTGCTGTACAAGCCGACTTTTAGTCAGATAATGGTGTTCTTAGCATCAGGTGAGAAATTCTGTTTTTGCTTAGTTTGACCCCGTCCTCTTTGTCTCTATCTTCCACTTCACCTCCCCTTTAACATTTTTTTGTTCTGTCTCCCAGTATGTAACCTTGACTTTATTTCCACGTCTAACACCTTTGCTACCTTTTGGTTTTTTTATGCCTTTCTGCAAGCTGCGTGAGTTGTCTCAAAAAGCATATGTTGCCCATTCATTGGATTTCTGTTAACTGCATAGACTGTCAGGCTTACAAATGTCACACATGAAAACCTTCATAAAAGAATAGTGAATTTTATGCTTGTTCTGTTGCATGCATTTGTTTTAGAGCAAATGAAAGACAGTATGTAAAATTGAAAAGTCACATTTTTCTTAGGCATTTATAGGAGAAATTCTTAAAATTTGTTTGGTAAACAGCCGGTGTTCTCTCTGTGGTGGTTAATCACTTGTCCACGTGTCATTGTTTCTGGAGTTACTATGTGGTCTTTTTATGAACAGATTCATCTGACTTAAATGCATGGAGCAGAATCTTTGAGAAGTTGATTATCTCCCTGCTGGTCAGTGAATTATCTTGTTTTATGGAACCTGAAGATTCATTACTTTGCTTTCAGAGTCTGCCACTGGACTCTGTCTTGAGTGAAATGAATTCATTCTACATCCAGTTTCCAACTTGTTATTGCATTCCCTTCTCTGGCTGTGTATCAAAACTGGTCTTTCCCTTCAGGTTTTGTGATTGATATTTTTACGCTTTTCTGATCCCTCCCATGTGCGCTATGTGTACCACCCATCTCAGTGTCCTTGATTTCACCAGTCTAATAATATTTGGTGAAATGTATAAATTACGAAGCTTCTCATTATATAATTTTCTCCATCCTCCTCTTTACTGTCTCTCTGTGTGTGCTGTCTGTCTGAGACCTAAATAAGCTCCTCAATGCTTTGTTCTCGCATGCTTTTAATCTGTGATTTTCCTTTGCATTTAGAGACCAAGCTGAACAGCTGTAAAAATGTTTTTGCATATTTAAGACTTTGAAACATGTGATAGCAGCACACATGTGTTACACAATATGCTTCTATAGAAACTGGTCATTAGTCATTCAGGGATGTTACTGGTTGCATTTTTAATATACTGAATTTCATATTTGTATTGCAGTATCATCACATATAAATCAAACAGTGGCTTCCTTGTGCTAGGTACTGTGAAAGAACAGAAACTTTGCTCTGATTTGGAGACTGTTACTTAACCCTTTAACACTGAATTAAATCCCTCTGTGCAACAGCAGCCTGCCGAGATTTTTAACTGGGGATTTTAATTTTTAATGCTTACTCTTAGGAAAAAAAAGCATATCTCATAGACTTCTCCTTCAAATTTAATGGAATAAAATTTTGCACCCTGTTTACGAATTGGCTAATCCAGGAAAAAATGTTCACCTATTTTTATAATAAATTTAGGCCTGTGAATTGCATGCATTATACAACATTTGGTGTAAATAGTTCATTACTCACATAATTCTGATTGCTGCAGAAGGTCTGTGGCATCTTGGATCACTGTTTTATCACGACACACAGTATTCACAAAGAGGGCGATTTACAGATTACTTTGGTGTGATATTCCGCTAAACAAGGCACCACACACAGGCCCATGTCACGTCTGGCGCACTTATATACTGTGCCTTTTCTCTGGCCGTGAGAAGAACAGACAGCAGTGGAGTTGGGTGGATGATTGCGCTGGCCAGTGCTGGTTATGGCAACTCTCGAGTCACACGTTTGTTGCGGCCGCACTTGGTCTTCCAACCAATCTGGGGGTGGGGTGATCTTGGCTCTTTCCAGCTTCTTCATTCAAATTCCTCACCAGAAGGAGCCTGAAATCTCGATTTGTATATTTAGCCCCACAAGAAGATAACAATATCCAACTGTTGAGTACTGTTAGATCCAGAAGGTGGAAAAACATTTTCATGGGCCACTTGAAGGTACGTCGACTCACTGAATAGCTATTGGCCATATGATCAGAATTGTCGACATAACCATGTGCAGGTTGTACCATTCCACGATGTGAGGTTTTCACAGGGCGGTTGCTGTTGTCACAGAAAAGAAATTTCCATCTGCTGGTGGTGGGTCCATGTTAGTCAGCATATAAACTTCTCGTCTGTCCTTCCAAACGAATGCGGTCAAACCTACCCTTGTCCTCACCCTTACGTCACCCCTTTTCAATTTTAGTTGTTTTGGTCCAAAGTCACCAGGCATGTCTTTATTGTTGAGCTGTACTGTCCCACCTGAATTTATTTTATATCTGTCCAAGTCATCAAAAAGTCTTGGGGATGAAAAGAAATTGTCCATAAATATTTTGTGTTCCAAGCTGTAATTTCTGCAAGTCAAATGTCTAACAGTTGCGTGTGATGCAGTCATGTTGTCAATGGCAGAGTGTGAGTGTCTACCCAAGTACACTCTGTTGTCATATGTATACACTGATTCATCACAGAGTTTGTAAATTTTGATACCAGAACGTTTGCTTTTCTTTGGAATTTACTGCCCGAAGATAGCCCTGCCCTTAAATTAAACAGTTACCTCGTCCACTGCCAAATGCTCCGAGGGGTTATAGAATTTAGAATAAGCCTCATTCAGTTTGTCAAAGACAGTCCTTAGTTTCCATAGTCGGTCATATTCTGTATGACTGGGCACAGCTGCAGAAACTTAATGCCACGAAGATATGATTGTCTTCTACAGTGACAGCATAACAGACCTAAAGCTATGATGTGACTGCTGTATAAAATTCCAGCTATTTGAGGGTGCCCAAGACATTGTTAGTAGATTGAGGACTGTGTGTTGCATATTGCTGCCCCACAAACCTTACAGCGTACACCAACACTACAAACAGCACATCTGTGGACCCTCCTGTAACTGTAAACAGTGATTTTTGTGGATATCTCTGATTTTTGAGCATTAGTTTTGTCTGAACTATATGGGTTCAGTACACCACTGAAAACCTTTCTGGTCAACAGTTAGTGTTCATTTCATAGGCCAGTGTTGATATTTCAACCCACAGTGAACACCTGTGCAAGTGATAAACAAAGGCGAGCTGTGTCTTGAAACTTATTACTCACTGAGATAACTGCGCAGTTAACTATGTGTTGACATTAAGTCAGGGTTTGTGGAGGGGGTCCATTCTAGCTACACAGAGAAACCCTGACCTTCATGGGTCTTGCAGCTTACCAAAACACTGGATGGGAGTGAACAAAATTCCTCCAAACTTCGACACACTGTTTGTGACTCCTTTATAAGTCGTTTGGCAATTTAAAGGGCTCACTGCATGAAGTCTTCGTAAGTCTTTCAGCAGCTAAGGGTTAACCCTTTGGCACTGCTTTGGATACTGTTACTTAACCCTTTGGCACTGAATGTTACCAGCTGGTAAAAGGTATTGTGATGCATACAATGCCAAATGTTACTGATTAGTGATTGCTAGTTATGGCCTGTCTTATGCAGTTCTCACATTACATAGGTCTTCTGTGGATTACACCAAGCATTTAATTTCAGGGAAAAAGTGTTAGGCACAAGTAAATTTAAATTTCTTTGTCTCATTCTGTATTTTTTTTTCTCTCCTGTGTTACATGCAGCAGTAACATATCTGCTGTTACACTGTGTGTGTTGTTGCAGGGTTTAAGGAACTTCCTCCCACTGGAGCATTAATGATGTACATTTCAGCAGATGGGTATTTCTCAGCCATGAAGCACCCTGAAGACAGTAAGTGATCAGTGCTTTTATTCATTTTCAGCTAGAAATTTATTGTCCTTAATTAACTAAATTATTGTGTGTTGAACAGTGGGCTATGACCTCGGTGGTGTACTGACAAGCAGCAAAAAGGAATTAGACCATCCAAACAAGAAGGCAATCCAGCTGAAGGAAATGCACTGGTAAGCAGAAAACAGTGTCCTGTTTTCATAGTGGTAACTGACTGTCAAAACTTTCAGTGTAATATGTTTTTTCTTTATTTATTTATTTATTTTTTTTTTTGTGTGTGTTCTTCTTGCAGTTTGTATCCTGGAGATCTGTACCCTTTTACACGGAAGCCATTTTTCATTATAGTGGACTCGGACAACAGTTTTGTATTTCAGCATGTCCCACGATATTTTGGGCAGCCCTTGGTGATTCTCATGTCTCCACAAGATATTCCTCCAGCCTTCCAAGGTACACCAAAAATTCTAGTGTTCTCATATGTACCATATTTACCCAAATATACACAGAGATTTTTTTTTTATAATTCATCACAATGTTAAACGTATTCTGGATAGGTATTTTCCTGTATTGGAGATGGTAAAGGGGGATTTTCTTTTAGGCTGAGTCTGCTTATATTTAAGTGATGAGGGCCAGTTGGCATTTTTGCTTCACAAGTACTTGGTATGAGTATAGAGCTCTGAGCAGAGGGTGCAACATTATGCAGTCTGATGTTATGTCTTGTTCAACAATGAATCTGTTTCAGATCAGCAGCACAATGGCAGCCTGTTCACACTGTTCCTACACAGCCCGCTCACAGCTTTCTGCTTCATCTGCAATGTCCTCAACATCCCTATCCACTTATGGGAGCGGTGTCAGTCCTTTATTGACAGATTTGTAACAGAGGCCAGCAGACTGTTCACACGGTGCCGGATAGGTAAGTCCAGCAAATGCTCCTTTTCCCACAGAATACCAGATGTAAAACATATCACCATTATCAGGGATTTTAATATGTTGCTACCCACTCATTAAAGGTTCGTTGATTTTTAAGCCAACTATGAGAAATTCATAGTAATAATTTAAAGTAACAGACTTTACAATAGACATTGACATCTAATAACCAATAGTAGAAGTGTATGCATTATAGTTTATTTTAGTTTCTATTTTGTGAGCAATGGCGAACAAAATTTCATGTCAATTTTCACATGTAATAAAGAGCTTTTTTTTTTTTGTTTCCATGATATGCCATTTTTTGTTTCACTATATTTTTCATAAGCAGCCATTCTGCATACCTAAAATTTGTCTCCTAAAAAACCTTCCCATTTCCAGTGGGAAATCATTGGCATATCTTAGCATAGATGCTCTAAAATAATTTGGCATCTGAGTTAAACTCTTATTTATAGTCACAAATAGTGAGTTTCTTTTTGAAGGCTTTAGACGAATGAAGTTTAAGTTTGGCAAGGAGGACTTGACATTATTTTTCAAGCCGTGGCCAATATAAAATAATACGCTTTGACAGTATTCCAGGATTGAGTTTTGTATGCCAGTTACAGAAACTCCTTGAAAGTGGCATTAAGAAATGTGAGAACAGTGTCAATATATTTATACTGTGTTTCTAAGAAAATGATATTAGTGATTCAATCAGTATTACAGCAGTAATTCTCCTGTTTGTAATTTATTAACCCTTCTGGGACCAAAGTTAAGTATATTGGTCATAAAGACAGCATAAGGTTCTGCAATCAATTATTTTCATAGACCAGCTGCTGTATTGTATTGTTACATGTAGCTGGTTCATTTTATGCAAGAAGACAACATACTATTTCACTTTAATGCTTGTCAGTGGGGTTCTCATATTAAATGGATTACCTGATAGTAAAATACAACTATTCTAAATGTTCCAGTATCTTACTTCCATATTTTAGAAATATCATAATTACGTTAGTGTAAAGATACTGGGAACAGATAACAAAATTACCTGACTTGTGCACTGATCTTGCAGATTCATCATATCTTCAGTTTTTTGGAGATGACTTCCTGAGGCTTCTGCTGTTGCGATATGTGTTCTGTGATGTAGTTCTCCACCTCCACCGATCCTTCAAAGTAAGCCATACACTTTTGCTTACACAAAACACTGTATGTTTGATTTCAGTATAATACGTTGTTTCTCGCCGTTTGTATGAAATAGTGACTTCTTAGCTTACAGTTTTGTGAAGTTGTAAATTTTTTAGTACAGATATTACTGAGATGCAGTCCAAAATTTGGAGCAAAGGAAACAGATGTAGAGTTTCAAATGTTTTGTTATATATTTCTTTTTCATTTGAACATATATATGTCTTCTGTGATCAGGTGTTTTGAAGTGTTATTTTAGTCCAGCTTATGACATAATCTTGTCTGAAAATTAAGGTAGCAACTATGGCCAGGATGAAATCATATGTATATGTTCCCCTCTCCATTAGTTGTATCTGAAGTTCCATATCTTGTCCAGAAAGACAAGTCAAGACAGTTGTCAGACTGTAGAGTTCTTTATGTAATTTGTTTCATTCAAATATTCGTTTTTGCTACTGGACAAGCTTTTGTTTCTTATCACATTGCATTAGGGTCAACAGTTCCACCCAAGATGCCAGCCCCCTCTTCCTGATGGAGACCTTCTGGACCACCCAGCCCTACAACATATGGTGTTAGATCTGGCATCACACCTTGATGTACGTGGTCACTTCATGGAGAGTAATGAGATGGACTGATCGCCGGCTGCTGGCAGTTCAGCTGCTACCATTTGGAACAGTATCATGTCTCTCACTGAGCCGAGCTCTGTTGATAGCCATGTAAGTGATGATAATAATATTATTTTCTCTGTCACATTATCAGGGAGTTATAAATTTCCTGCAGAGTTGATAGTTTTCTTTTTACAATACTATGGCACTTTCAAAATACAAATGAAGACAAATTCTGGAGATTTTGAATCTCATGACACTAGGAATATCCATCACAGCAGTGCTTTGAATACATCAGCATCAAGTCTCAACAGTTCAGAATCCCAAGGGACAGTTGGTATCACCGAGCTGTCATTCAGCTATTTTGGATACTG
>Ga0123354_10003000_pt1 | contig 22968 bp, 16 predicted proteins | sample TergutLab28metaG_2_FD_97872 | JGI IMG/M metagenome (GOLD analysis project Ga0123354, IMG submission 97872) | Labiotermes labralis P4 segment gut microbial communities from Petit-Saut dam, French Guiana - Lab288 P4 | ecosystem: Host-associated > Arthropoda: Insects > Digestive system > Gut ... | reverse complement strand
TTTTTTAAAAAAAAAAAAGTTCCAAAAAAAGTTTTTAAAAAAAAACAAAAAACCCCCTCCCTTTTTCGTCCCCCCCCCCCCCCAAATTAAAATAGTACCGTTTATGAAATGAAGTGGACAAGTATTGTAGAACCTGGCAGGCCGCACTTGATATAAAACGGCGCCGAAACTTGGCGGGCTGAAAGGGTAATGCTGCGCCCGCGGGCTTGAACACACACACGTGTAATACCTTTTGCTTTTCCACCTCAATAATTGCACGAACGCGCCTCAGTGTAAATTTGCAGGTAAATTGCTTGTCTTGTTGTAAGTATTGCACTGTGTTCTGGGTGTCTTTCCTTCCTGGTAGCCATACACAGATATTCGGGAAATTTACCAAACGGTGTGACACATTATTTTGTTTTTGCATGCCACTGCCATAAACGTTTCTCCTTTAGCGTGCCCCAGTAATTTGCTGGCCAGGAGATCCTGAGATTAATTTCAGATTTCAGTATAGGGCAGAATTTCCTGTACGCGTTGTTCAGATAGTGGTGTTATGTTGGAAAACGATTCCCATTGACGCAGAAGCCAGATTCCCACCGTTCGTAGTTGAACTAGGAACACAAATAACAAATTCTAGGAAGCTGATCTTTCCGGAAGACAGTTCATAAACACGAAATCATTTGATTATGTAGCAGATGTAGGTTTAGTATACGAGGTACTCGGGGATCGTGTCGTAGGATCATTTGACCAGCAAGCCAAATACCATGGGCCACATCGTTTTCACAACTGCTTCTACTACCCATGCTATTTCAGTACCAGCTTACCCATCGTCACATTACTTACAAGCCATGCATTGGGCGTGCCGTCCTTTGTATGAGATACGTATCTGAATTACCGTTCGGTATCTGTGGTAAAATGTAATGAGAGGGGAGTTTATATTACCGAAGGTTTTGGCAAACTATTCCATTCGTCACCCTTAATTGTTCACACGTCACGGATGGGCGAGCGGACGTGTGGGTTTGTACAGCCCAGTCATTGTGCTTGTCTGTGCTGAGTACAGTGAGTTGTGCTGTTAGGCGTGTTTCGTTAACGCGAATTGGGCTATAACGGTGTTGATGAATTGGTGAACGCTGTTTGTGTTAACGAGACCTTCCGCATATGTATATTAGTTATTAAACGACTTCCAGCGATTATTGTTACGGTAATAATTGTAGACGACGGGCCATTTCTTTTTTCTGGTCTGACCCTGTTTTCTATAACACAAGGGCCTCACACGAATGCATTGTCGCTTCGTAGCGGAACTGACAAAATTTTTACTGCCTTTTTCAGTCGGAGTGCGTCTTGTGGTGTCTGACACAGACCGGGAACCAGAAACGTTTTTGTCCATAGGATGGCGTATGAGTACTGCTCACCATGCGATTAACCTCAGAATGTTGCTCGATCAGGTTGCGGCAGTGTAGTTTCTGGGAAATTTATGCGAAGCCTGGGAAAACAGCCTCACCTTTTACTATTGAAGCTGAAGGTTTGTTGCACTTATCTCTTCCAAGGGATGTTTGGCGAGTTGTAGTGCCTTCAGTAGCCGTCATAGCGATTCTGTAAATCCCGTGATTTACGAGAGGCCTTCAGGATTAATGGGTGGATAATATTGGGATGGATCTCCAGGAGGTGGGATGTGGGTATATGGACTGGATTGGGCTGGTCCAGAATAGAGACGGGTGGCGGAGGCTTGTGAGGGCGGTAATGAACCTTCGGGTTCCGTGAAATGCGGGGAATTTCTTGACTAGCTGCAAATCAGTTAGCTTCTCAAGAAGGACTCTGCACCATGGTTTAAGTAAGTAAGTTGAATTTTTTACCACCTGTAAAATAGTAAGCAACGAAGTACAGGACTGTTGACAGCATTCATAATTCTGGAGTTAACAATTTGTGAACTGCTGGGGGATTTTATAACTGTTAGCAGTGATTGCCGCGTGGTTCGCGTATTGAACGCCGTACAGCTGGTTGGAAGACCCGACATCTACTTCAAAATTTCCATCTAAGGACTAACCTTTCATGTCACCAAAATTTCTTCACTTGCAGGTGTCCAGTTACAAAATTTAACACTTGCATAGAAAATAAATCCAAGTTGTCAACCCATTTCCCCTTTTGGATACATCAGCCCTAAATTGCCCAACTCCATTGACTCCAGCCTCCTTATGAGCTGCCTGGGAGCCTTCAGAGCAGTAAATTTTCTGTTACCTTCTGTATTACATGTAGTGTCTCTCATTACAACTCAGAATTGCCCTTCCTTTTCCTGTTCCTTTCAGTCTTAAAAGGGTAAATGGCGTTGTTACAAAAAGTTCTGAAGTAAAGTTACGGCATATGGGTGTTCGGAGTGTGACGTACTGCTTGCCACCTTCGGCCATCATATTCGTTGGTGCCGCGTAATGGTGGGTGGTTGAGAGGGGATCTCCGAACCTGGATATTATTGACATGCTGATACAGCAGTTTGGTTTGCCGTCTGTGTGACGTAGTGAAGTTCATTGACTCGGGAGTGCGCAAAATAATTGCCCGTCATCGCAACGTTTCCTTTTGTTTCTCCCACACGTGATAATTGAAATGGCTGTTGCGCTATCATTGCCCCCGTGCCTACTCAGTATTTGTTTCGTGTAGTTACTGAAAAGTGCACTTGCAGCCGCGGGTTACAATGAACCCGGAGATTGTTGGTAGGCGCATCGGTGATGTGTACTGATGTCGGTTGAAAACGCAGTAGCTTTAATCATCACCGTTACGTCATGACGTGAATTTCATTTTACGTCGTCGAGTCCCATCCGGGGTACTGTCTTCTGCAACGTAACTGTGCGTACCGTAAACCGCGACAACAGGCACTTCGTAGTTCATTTTACGTTCATATTTCTTTGCATTATGTTGGTAGCAGTCAGCATTTAATGACTGATGTGCCCAAGGACATAGATGTACAATGCTCTTCAGTGTTTGTGTGGCTTTTAAATAATTCCTCTTCTCTCCGTTGTCGCATCGCACCCACTTATTTTTACACTGCTCTGAATTTGAACAGTGTTTGGGTTGGACATAATTCCTTTTTCCTTTCCTTTAATTCCTTTTGTCCTTCTGCCTGCTACCCTGCCGGTCTTGTGTGCACAACGAATTAATTTATATTAGCATATGTCAGGGATGTTGGCCGTGTTCTCTTACCGCGTTACGGAGGGGAGCTTTTCTATTCTTTATAGCCCGGAACTAATACACAGCATGTCTATATTTTAGTTCCTTAATCGCGGAAAATAAGTAGCGACCCGAACTCGGCGTGCTTTCCCGTTACACAGATTTATTTTATTTTTTTTTAGAGAGTGCAGCACACTAGATAACATGCATTTTATGTTTTTGGAATATGACCTGACAGTTTCGAATCGTCCACTTTTGAATTAACAGTTATTACTTCACGCTCGTGAATCATCCGTGAGCCAAATGTGACGTGCGTATGTCGAATGCTCAATGTCGCCATCTAAACCACCATATAAGTAATCAGATTTGCACATTTCTGTAAGTTTTGTTATCATACTTATGCCATGTCCCGAATGTACGAGGCTGTAGTGTCGCTCCCGGATCAGACGATAAGCGTTACCGTATCGTTACGAAATTATGTTGTTGGGATATCCTTCGTTGGCGTGCTGTTCGTACGACGTTCCAAGAAAATCGTTTCCGTGGTTGAAACATTTAGCCCCTCATCACCACCGCCACCCAAACACACTCGGAATATGGTGATCTCATAAGAATATACCCCCCCCCCACAATTAGGATCTTGTTTCCGTTTAAGAGACCGGTCGATTAAGGCTGTTAGGAGCGTGATAATTCTTCAGTCTGATAGTCACACGAAGACCATTCTGACACATTGTGGGCAAAATGGTGACGTGTATGCGGGAAACACCTGGCTTTGAAGGGCAAGCGTTACATGTATCAGCGGTATAAAATAGGTGTGCAAGTTTGTATATTTCTAGACGCGTTTGCAGAATTGCGAAAAGCGACTATTAGCTCCGTTATGCATGTCCGTCTGTCCGCTTGGAACAACTCTGCTCCCACTGGACGGATTTCCATGAAATTTGATATTTCAGTATTTTACGAAACTCTCTCGAGAAAATTCAAGTTTCGTTAAAATCGGACAAGAATAAAGGGTACTTTACATGAAGACCAATGTACATTTTTTATAATATCTCGCACACTAATTCTTATAATGAGAAGTGTTTCAAACAATTGTAGAGAAAATAAATCACGCATTTTGTTTTCAGTAACTATTTTCCGAAAATCATGCCGTTTATGAGATAATTAAAAAAAAATATTGTAGAGACGGTCAGGCCACAGATGACAATGTGGGGCGTGCGCATTGCATGCTGGATGACTAAGGAACACACTCAGAATATGTAATACTGCTTTGCCACCTCAACAGTGGTTATACGATGCCACACAGTGTAACGTTATACGTACCTACATTGTCTACCTTGTTTCTCTGTGTCAGAAAACTATTCCTGGAAAGAATGCATTGCCAGATGTTTACTAATTTGTACATATAAGTGTAGTTAGATTTATGGCTGCGTTCATACCCGCATGTCGGCACGTGACACAGTATTCGTCGTAACTCGTGTGTGTTGTGTTCTTTAGGAGGAAAGAAGAGGGTTAGGGCTTGGCATGGAATTATTGACTTTGTTTAGCTCGAATGCTACTGGTGGATGTTTTGAAGGATGCGTGTTGTGAGCGGGATTTGAGTTTGGATGGGGACGAGAGTGTTGTTGTTACATTTCGAGTCCTCCTACGTAGGACGCATTGTAGTCTTCAATGATCATTAGCTCATGCAGCATTTCAACCTTCTTTTTACACTTTTTTGCCTTCGCGCCCCCTTATCTATTTACACCACTTATTAATTTGTGTTCCCTCATTTTCACTTTAACGCCCCTTGACTGGCTGGGCACTGCTGTATGTCCTCTCTAGGAACACCACGATGATACACGCCTTTGAGGGGAGGAAAAACTGAAACGAAGATGAATAATCGCAGCATTTAATTGAACGGTAGTAATGTGTATGATCTGTGGGTAACAAAGTGACCCTGCTGGAAAGCCTGTGAGAGTGAATATGGTTATCCGTGATAGAACGTCTGTGACAGTACGATATGTAAGACTTTCATCCGTAATAAGCCTCTTATTTACGAACTTGATTGGAACAGAAAACCGAGGCAAGGACGAATAACACAACCCCAAACCTAATCAATATCATACCTACCTACGAGATGCTACCCAAAAATTCGGGGAATTTAAACAGCTCGCCCGAACCGGTTGTCGTATGCCCTTCCGCTGCTATATGTGGTTAGAGGTATGCTTTGTGAGTCAGTGTGCCAGCAGTTGTCAAATTAAGAGGACGTGTCATTAAGTTCAGTGCGTTTATGTGAGATTATGTTTTAGTGATCCGGCGATTTTTTTTACGACTGATATGACCGATTTTAAGGAGCGAAGAATCTGCATCAAATTTTGTTTCAATTTTTAAAAAACTGCTGCAGAAACCCACCGAATGCTACAGGAAGCCTTCGGAGATAATGCCATGAGCGAAAGCAAACGCTTCAATGATGGACGAACGTCTGTCTACGACGATGAGCGTTTTGGACGACCGTCGACAAGCACAACACCGGAAAACATAGCAAAAGTTAGCGAGGCTATCCTTGCAGATCGTAGGCAAACTATCCACAATGTTTGTGAGATAGTAGGACTGTTATACAGGACCGTTCGACGCATTTTGGCGGACAGTTTGAACATGGGACGCATTTCTGCGAGATTTGTGTCGAGACTGCTGAGCGACGACCAGAAGGCCCATTGCGTTTCTGTCTGCAGGGAACTCAAAACAACAAGCCAGAGACGACCCCAACTCCATCGTCAATATCATAACCGGTGATGAAACATGGGTGTATTGTTGTGAACGTTAGGCTAAGCAGAAGTCGTCGGAGTGGAGGTCGCCAAATTCACCGCGGCCGAAAAAAGCGCGTCGTGTTGTGTGTAATCTGGAACGCAGTAGATACCATTAAATAGGAGCAATTTGAAGTTGTTGTATCTTCATCCGGGGCCCCACGACTGGCGCGTTTCACAAGCGCGACAAACTGTGCATTACACAGGGAAGTAGATTTGGAGCAAATTGGTGAGTCAACTCAGTTGTGTATGATAGGCTAGCCGACAGAAAATAGCAAACGGTATTTACCTCATATACAAGAGTTGCGAGACATTGTCGGGCCCAGACGCCGACAGGGGCCGCGATGTTTAAAGCCCCAGCAAACTGACCACCGAGATCCCCCCCCCCCCCCCCCCAAGCAAAAAATGCCCCTTGCCGCACAAGTTCGTCTGTTGTCGAGTCCCTGAGCTGTGACGGGGAAACTTAACGTGAACTGAGGTTCGTAACACGGGTACAGCTATGCTCTCATTATCTACAGGGCGATTCTGTCGCTAGAGGCCCCAGACTATTGTCTATAAATAATTTGGGGCCTCTAACGACAGAATCACACTGCAGTATGTCTCAGCGGACGCAGCGACGTGAACTTGCGCCTGGTGCCATTCTTCGTCCCTAGTAAGGTGTTTTGTTGGGTTGTCAGTTGGTTTCCAGTATGGACCAGTGGTGTGCAAACGTTTTTAACCATGGACCACCCATTCACGAGTGACTGAGTGAAGTGCTACGAAGTGTTTGTTAAGGTAAGATATTGATACGTTTAATGTATTAAAAAGGCGTGACGAGCCACTAGGCGAGGGTCGAGGGCCACAGTATGCCACCACTGGTCTTGACACTGCATTTGTTTTCCTTCGGTTTCTTTCACATTTACTGAATGTCAGTGGGAAACAGGGAATTGGCCAAGTGTACTCTGTGCATAATGTGCCAAGTATCAATAGGCGACGAAGTTTTTGTTAGGTATGCCATTCGCAGGAACCCGAAGGTGGGCATTAGCATGAGTTGCCCACGAAGAGAATTGTGAAGGCTGGCATTACACGGCATGCTGTGTAGGAGAACACACCTAATCTAGGGTTGGTTAAGCCGTGTAACTTGGACGTGTTTTGCTCGTCATGCTTGATTAGCGAAAATCTTGGGCCCAGTATTTAGGGTATGTTCTTGCTGGTCTGTACGTTTCCTTCTGTATGGGTGAAAAGGAGTCATTGTGCTGGTCATAGCAGTCTGTAAAATGTGACTTATTGCGAACATAATTCCTTGTAAGAACTCTGAACCCACGACGACGACGACCTCCCATGCTTAACGTTTAGGGCATGTAGGCCCACAGGTTTTTCATCTGCAATTTACATGCGCCGTCTTAGCGTATGTACGTGGCAGGTGGTGTTACGTAAACCGCCATTTCTTTGTGTGGAGTCTTGGAAGGGTAAAGGATCTAGTAGAAGGTCATTAGCAAGTTGTTGTCAGAACATTGCCTGTCAGTAGTTCCAGCTCAGTAAATTTCATTTAAGAAATTCAGACTGTTGAATTTGGTGTTATTTTGGCATAGACGGCAACGTCGTGGTAACGCGTACACTCAACTATGAATTTTGTGACCTCGAATGCACAACCTGGACAGCAGCATTGCCCGAAAATTAAGTCTCATTTGTAGGTCCTCGGACGGTATCCATTGTGCGTAATTCAGGTAGTGTGCCAGAACAACGATTCAGCTTAGTGGGTGTTAATGATGAACGCATGGAGTTTTGTAATTAACTTTGGAGGTTGTTAGTCTGTGATATCAGGGACGAAAGTACACGTTAAAAAGTGAAACGTAGTAACGTCGCACATGAAAACCCGAATCCGTAGTGCCATATGTGGCTCGTGATTCGACACCGATGAGTATTCTGTGATAGCAGTGCCCGAATTGCAACAAAGGCTTCCATGTAAGCTGTGTTCTCATCGCGTTCACTAGAGTTCGTGGTATGCTTTACTCTTGTTAATATTGCCCTCCCCTTATTCGTCTAGGTCCTGCAAATGGCCACGTTGGGCCCATCTCAACACAATGCGGGGTGCGTTACGTGACGAAATTTGTGGCTACGGAATTTGTTTACGAGTCCCATATTCTCTTCAGTTCCTTTCTGTTGATACATTACCGAACTTTTTTCTTTTATAATTGAAGGGCATACTTGTATTTTTGTGCTCTTTTGACACATTTAAGATAAAGTTACTTTGATATTTTGTACTCGTTTTTGTCTTATGTAACAGATTGCTGCGATATATGGAATTTGATGTAAGTTGGCATGACATGCCATTTTGATGCAGTGGTCCTTGCCTTTGAAACGTTTCTCAGTTTGTGTAGAAATTACTTGTCAGCCATACCCAGTCGCTGTATTAGATTTGCAGCTATCAGGAATTTGTGGAATATGACATAGGGTTGGCGCGTGATTTACATACGTCCTACCGGTGGTATACATTTTCACTTTCTTCAGTTTAATGTTAAGGCAAAAATTCGGTGTCTACATTAACGTCATTGTTGTAGAAAGCCGACTGGCTTGTTGGTTTGTGTACGTGGTCTGAACGTAGGGGTTGGGGGGGGGGAGACTCAGTTATGTCACTGTTAGGTTCATTATGTTTATAAATTACTGTGGTAATTATGTTATGTTAAAAATGCGCAAGCGTGATTTCTGGCTAATTTGATGTCTTACTCGACCGGAAAGAGTAGTACAGTCTGTCCATACCATGGAGTTCATAGTACACTAACGATGCCTGCAGTGCGGCATGGTACAGTCTCTGGTCAATGGTCTCCACGTATCAGTGTGGGTGGCTGCGGTAGCTGTTACCCAATTGTGATATTTCATTCACCCGAAAGAGAAGGGAGGTTCTTTGTTTAATAGCGCCTGTATGTGAATGTGGACATCCCTATAATTGCTACCAAGTTTGGAGGCACTGTGTTGCCCAAAGCTCAAGAAGTGAACCCAAATTCTGTCTTGTCCAGGGATGCACAAGTCTCGGCGACTAAATTTTGTGATGTGCCGCCTAATAATCTCAGAGTAATTATTGAAGCTTTCTGTACCTTACGTACAGGGATGTATATGAACCAAGCAGAAAGCGCCAGATAATAGCGAGGTTCGTTAGATCACTCCAGAATTTCGGGTCCTGAGGACGGAACTTACTTTCTGTCACCTTTTTCGCCCCTTGAATTTGAGGGTTGCTTCTAAACTTTCGGAAAATATGTGGGCCCCTTCCCTTTAGTCGCATTTAAAGATTATTCCACTAGGACGGGCAGACGGACCGCATGTGCCACTTTGTCTTCCTGTTAGTTCCCTTGTGACTCTAATGATCTGATCCATTTTGTAAAGCTGCTGAATATCGCATATTCATATTCTGTCCCGTGTCATTATGACTGTCTCAGCAGCTCCTCGAAGATGCGACTTGTGTGTTTCTGATACCTTATGTCGAGCTGTACGTAAGAAAAGTAAGGAACTCGGTAAAGATCATTTGTCGAATATAAAACAGCTTGGCGGTGCTAACACTAGACGGTCGTTTGCTGTTCGGTTCAGAGCGGCACGTTGTAGAGTAGCCGCATTTTTTTTTATAGGAAGATCTTTTTGGTCTCTGCAGGAGAAGTGGCGATGTAAAAGTGCTGTTTGCTTTAGGGAAATGGAATCATGAACACTGCTATTTTGCACAAAGGCTACCAAGTTGTGTCGTAATTAATTTATGATAATCATTTTCAAAGGAAATCATGTATCCCGTGGTTTTCCCCCGGAAATTATTATTTTATTCTGTGATGTATTGTAGGTTAATGAGTATTAATGAAGCTTTCATTGTCCAGCGATTAGAATATTGGCTCACAACCGTAATCCAGTGTTGTGTATTGCATCGTTAGTGCCCTGCAATGTTGAAATTCCGTTTGAAGAGTGCATTAAACTACGAAGTAGTAATGCAGCGAAATTTAAACTTTGAGAATTGTATACTGTGAAGAACTTGACTTCACGGAGACAAGTTTAATTGAATGTTGTACTCATCATTCAAAATAATTTATTGTCTTAGCTTGCTCGTTGCTCTGAAAACAGAGGAAGAAGATAATTCATACACGAAAGCCTGAGTTTAGTGTCGTGTTTGTGTTTGATGTACTTTAGCTAACGGAAAGTTACGAATGTCAGCTCCCAAGACTGATGGTTGTTTTAGACGATACGTTGATTGAAGGGGTTTGCTGACAAGAGTTGTGGCACACTTTGCCTCTGATGGCCTCTTTCCGTTCTTACAGCACGGCTAGGGAACGCGGACAGTTTCTAGACAAGAATTCTGCCGGAATGTTTGTTACCCAAGTCTGAATATAACAATGAGGTTTTAACTGCGCTTATGTCAAGGGTCGCATTAAATCAAGGCGGACTGAATGTGTCCCGCCACCCGCATAGCGAATGTCCGGGGTTTAGAGGAATGCGAAGTGCATGTAGTACGTATTAAGTGCACGGTGGACATTCACTGATGTCTCTCGTCGAGTGAATCGATTCTCGCCGGCATCAGACGATATCGAAGCGATAGCTTCAACTAGCTTTACGTGGTTACGCATTTCGAGGTATTTTGGAAAGAAAGATTGGACGGTTCCTGTTAATGCGAGAATTCCACCATTTTTGCCTGATTCGAACGTAAGCCGTGTACGAGGCCGTTCATGGAATTTCTTACTCCTCGGCAATGGCCCCAACTAAGAAGTAATATACACCACGTGTATCTATGGGAAGGGCCGTCTAATTTCTTTGCAATCAGTAATTCCCACTGATAACTTGTGTAAATGGTATCATCATGCATTACCGCGAACGAGGTATTTCATTCTAGTTGTCTTACAGGTCAGAGCAATTGGTGATTTATTTGGCAGATCAGGAATGCCATTTATATGGAATTCGAAAGTACCTGAGTTTAAAAATCGTGATTAGCGAGGTTATTAAGGGGAACGGAGGTCACTATGAGAGGACGATTTGAATCTTAGTTATAGTGAAGGGAATTTTCAGTTCGTGATTAGGCTGAATGTAGTGGCATTTCATGTTACAGGATACGTGGTCCACAGGATAAAGACGATCTGAAATTCTGGCCTTTTTTTTTTTTTTGGCTTCATGTAGTAAGTCATTATTACGATTACCGTAATGTACGTGAGGCGGCATTGACTTTTGAAAACGATACGAAACGGGTGAGAGAGGTGTGCTTTCTTCGGGCAGGAATGCAGCCACGATCATTCTAGGTTAAACACTGCTTAGTGTTTAGTGTTTAAGTTGCCCATCAACCCTTGTCAAGCTCGTATCGTACACTGTCGTCGGTGTTATATTTTTACAGTGTCCGTCAAGGGCCGTCGAGCACAAGGGTGGATCAGTGGAAGGGTTTTGTGTGGAATTCATAGCTATAGATGGGAATTGGCAGATTTTCGCATTGCAGTTACAGGGATCCTTATATTAGCATCAACTGTCGGTCCACTACAGATCGCAGATCACGATATGATCCCCGCGGGGTGATAGGCTTGTTTGGCCCGGCGCTTGGGAGTGCTGGCTTTAGGATGGACTACTGTACTGTTGGTAGGTTGGACAGACGTCTGCTAGAACACACTGCGTGAAAGCATACAGAATTTCGAATAGTGTCTAGTGAGCGTGGACACTGTGCGAATGCACTCAGAACCGATTTTTGCAAATCATCATTGGGCACGAAATCGCATATGCTGGTGTCACATTCCTCAACGGGCCATCTCCTGTTCTGTGGGCAGTAGACATTATGGTTGCATTTCTTTCAGTTTCAGCTCACCTCTTATAGCTGCAGGTGGCTGGTCGATTGGTCCTTACATACTTAACGAACACTCACAGAGACGTCTGCGAAATTCACATTATGTGCTGTATGTACACTATCACAGTGAAATTTTCTGTTATTTTGTTCAGCGTACATTTTAACCCAGCGCACCATGGGACAGAAACTTCGTGGCCCGACCCCGTTTTCGTGCACCGCTCTTGTTTTATATGACATTACATCTGATATGGTCACTCGAAAAATGCAGCTAAATTTCGGGCACCTACCTGTGTTGTCTGTTACGGCTACCCCAGACATACACCGTTTTTTGTTGGGTGGATGTATAATGTACATGTAAACCGAAGAACCTAGTAAGGACACGTAAAGAGTGACCTGTCACATAGGCTGTTCGCAACAAAACTGTAACACCTTAGTGAAAGGCGACTCATAGAACGTCGTGCGTGCAATTGGTCACAGACGGTGTTTTGTTAATACACAGGACCGCACAACTGGTTGCATTATTAAGGGTAATGTTTCCACTGTTGCTTTTCATTAGTTGTAGCCTGTTCGTCGTGGCCTGAATTTTCGCGTGTCATTAACCCGTCCTTAACTATTTGCATTAGATACTGCAAGTGCCATCACTGACTGTCGCGCATTGTGAAACCGTTCATTTTTCATATAGCTTGAACTTGGCCTGGACGCCTTGTTGTAGGTGCGGGACGCGATATTACAGCAACATGAAAGGTGAACTGACGATTAGGCTTCTCATTTTCATAACTCTTCAGCGTTAATTATATTATTATACTAGAGAAGGAATAATAAAATGGAGATCAAGTAAAATACTTAAACACAGTGTGTATTAAGGTAAAATGTGAGTAGTGGAAGAATCCTATGTAAGTCTACCGAGCGTTGGACATACACATGTAGTAGATATGTATAAAGTGTATTTCTTAATTTTACGAATGCATTTAGATTTGCCGGGTAGGTTAAAATTAAATACCAAATATTCGACACATATTTGATGTACTCCAATTACAAAATGTTAACCCGGTTATATATTTGGAAATGATCGCTGCGGTTGTAAGGTAGATTTTCATAAGGGAGTCGGATGGAAACTAAACGCAAGCGGTTTGAAGATACTGTTGCATGACTATGGTTGTACAGCTGGCAACGTCGGTGAGTTGGCACAGGTTATGCCATGTGACTGCATGAGTCTGTAGTTTTGTGTGAAGCAAGATTTTGTGGTTTCAGTGTTTTTTGTGATTTGAAAAAAAAAGAAAGAAAGGATAAAATAAATGTGCTCACACCGTGGAGCAAGATTCTTAGGAAAGAGGTAACACCATAGTGATCGTTGATGGTTTTCCGAGCCGGGATAGCGAAGTGGATATGGCAATTTGGCCATGGATCGGAGGACCGAGGAATCGCGGTTCTTCGGTAGAGTGATTATTTGGATGCGATTGATACCAACGTGACACAGACATCCGGTTTCGTCTTCAGACCGGTTCCCAGTGAGACTTTGCCTGTTGGAGAGACTAAAGATCCCTTTGAAAGAAGTACATTCTGCATTGCTGGAAGACCTGTGAATCGGTGTGTCAGTACAGGAGGGACGTTTGGAAAACCTATTCCTGTAATGTTTTCCAGCATTGCAGGAGACGTATTGGTTGTATGAAGTGAGAATGGTGGTAAATCGACGGTGACTCCCCTACACACATAACTGTGAACATTCTGTTCATGTACTTTCATACTACATAGAAATTTATTTTAGCGTACATTTTATTTAACTGTGAAATATACGTTGCGGTATAATGCTACGTGAAGACTATTAGGCTTCACGTATGGAATTAAGGTCATGCGTGCAGGTACCTAACCGCGTTTTTCATTTTCGAGGTTTTATGTTTTCTTATTTTCTTTTGTAGAGCGTCGTTATGAACTTTCATTGCCGATCGTGTGTGCGCGTTTTCACGAGGAACTACCCTACACACTCATCGACATTTTTCTTTCACAGTTTAAGCTCTTACATGAACAGTAATTAAGACCACTGGGCGTGGTTAGGCGCGTTCGCAGAATTTCGACAAGCGACTTATCTTCATGTCCGTCCACCCGCCCGCCTGCAAGGAGCAACTCGGCTCTCACTGGATGAATTTTCATAAAATTGGAATATTCTTAAAAAATCTCGACTAAACTCCAGTTTAATTAAAATCGGACAAGAGTAAAGAGTACCTTAAATGAAGACCGATATACAGGATTATTCGAAATGATTGTCGGTGTTTTAACAACTTGTCATACACATTACACTTGAGATAGGAGTATATGTGTTATTTTTATTTAATAGAACAGCACTCCAAGTTTTTGTTACATACCTTACAGGAGCTCTATATTTGCACCCTTTGTGATTCTGCAAACATCAACATGATAATCGAGTTCGTTCCAAACTGATTGTAGCATGTCAGCGGTGATGGTTTCAATGGCGGTTCTGATTCGTAACTTCAGTTCCGGAATACTTGCGGGAAGAGGCAGAACATAAACCTGATCCTTGACGTAATCCCATAGAAAGAATCTGGAGAACGAGGTGGCAGTTGTTAAACCCCGACAATCATTTCGTATAACACTGTACATTTATGATCATATCTCGCTCTGTTCTTAGAATGAGAAATGTTTGTGAGAAATGTTGTAGAGAAAACCAAAACACACATTTTGTGTACAGTAACTTTTTTTTCTCGAAAATCGTTCTGTTTATGAGATAATGCTGAAAAATATTGTAGAGCCGGGCAGGTCACTGTGACGAATGGCGCATATGCATTGCATGCTGGGTACGAAAGGCCACATGCACACACCCAGAGTATGTAATACATATTACTCTTCCACTGGAACAATAGTTGCACGAATTCACCTCAGTGTTACGTCCATGCGTACATTAACCCTCTTGTTGTCTTGTCATATATGGCCGTAATATGTAACAGAATTGAAACGAATTTTACGTTGCCTGTCACCCCTTACTGCTTCATGAATGAGGTAGGTGCTGTTTGTTACATTGTCCCGCACTGTGGCCATCTGTTTCGTGGATATTTTACAGCTGCTTTCTGTGTCACGTGCACCATTTGTGGGTTAAATTCAATGTACTGGTGGCGGAGGCTAGTTAAAGTTGGAATTTCTGTGCCATTTACCAAGTCTTTGATAGACATACGCCGTACTTGTACTGCACCACACATAGACGACTGTACTGTAGCTCTGTTGGACATTTGTGAATGTTGTTTCGTAGTGACAGTATTGGAGACATGTACAGAAACACCCGAAGTTTATCGTCATGTAGTAATACACTAGGGGCCGTTGGAGCGCTTTCGTGGCCATTGACGTTCCTTGCAACAAGTAGCAGCGAAATGTGTTTCCGGTTTCACGAATGAAAATTTGAGACCGATTCATTTCAAAGAATAGTAAAGAAACAACTAACGATTGGAATTAGCTTGCGTGGCAACTTCGCGACGAAACCACGCGTCAGCCTGGCAAGAGCTCCGGCCGACTATCAGAACGCGAACAAATGCTGGATTGACTCACGACAGCAGTCGTTTGTCGTGTAGGCAGTAGAACTAGGAATTTCCCGAAGCACCATTTTGGGAGCCCCTGGTAAGGGTAATGCGTTTCTGTATATCATGAAGGCACAGCTCCACACATTCTTAACTTCGTCCCTGGATAGTGGTGTGTTCAGCTTAACGTTTCAGTCGCGTTACTCTGGTACCATTGAATAGCATGTTGGGTGGACCGCAGAGCCAGTGTGGACGCTTTGTAACAGAAGACGTTATCCATGCTTGTAATTGAACCACGATTCAGTTACTCCCTCCGTTCCTAGGGAGGACGAGGTGTGAACTTCGTCAAGTGGAAGAAGTGACTTGCCTAACAACTGGTACTAAGGTACATCGCATGTAGGCGGATATGTTAACAAATTGAATATGCGTTTCTGTAGCAGCAAGAATCCTCACGTCAGCATGTATTCCAGTGACGCCCGAAGGAAACGTTTCCTGTGCGCACTCAAAGACGTACTGTCCAGTTATGGACGTAATTATCGCTTCTAATGTGATGAAAGTTAGACATACTGGGGGCGGTGGCTGTAGGCGAGGGCTTGCGTAGTGGTTCATTTTGCCAGCAATATGGGGAATTGCCTCACCTGAGTTTTGACGTGAGGTCGTTTGCCGATGAGCAGGTGTGCGGAAGTTTGATAGAACGGTGGGGACGAACGCCTTGGCCACTGCTAGCCCCAGTCTTGATGGCCTTCGTCGTAGTTTTCTTGGGTTTCTACCCAGCACCAATACTACGTTCACAAGTATTTTTGGGGGTGGGGAGTTTCGTGCCATGTACTGCAGCTGCTGTTGGTGCAGCAGTGAGTCACCTTGTAATTGATCACATGCTTCGTAGCGCGCACGCAGAACGTACGTGAGTTTGGTAGCGTTCGTACGCATGCCTCAAGCTGTTTCGTGGCAGTCACTGCCGTGATGCGTTAAGTGTAGTAAATTATTATTGCGTTAAGGATTGCGGGACCCTGTGTAATGTACGTCAGCGATTACTCGGGTAACATTGTTACCGTCGTGGTGAAGGAATGTACTTCACATCTGTGCCTGACGTCGAACTCCGGTAGTGCATGTTGCCCTTAGTTATTACTATTGAATTACCGTAGTTAGCGTTTTTTGTTACTTGACAGTATGTGATACGGAATTACGAATTATTGCTTCTTGGTAGAAAAAATAATTATTTTAGAACCTTGATTGCTGGTATACTGATAGGGATACACGTGTATCTTTATTATACAGCTGGGAAATTATGCTATGAACTGAAGCCACCCGCGGTCGCGTAGGAGTTGGTGTTGTAAGGCTTTCTGGGCATCTGCGATTGGATATGCCTGACCGGAGAGGCGGTCTATTTCTTAAGGCCATCAAGGGCTATACTGGCAGTGCACGATGTTCTCCACGAACCCTTACGTCGATTAGTGTGGCCGCGTTAAGTTCGGCGAATACGGAGGCCAAGCCGTGGTCCACCACGACCACAGCCGCCGAATGTAGTGTTCAGGCAGGGTGAGGTGTTAGCCTGAATAACCACCCGAAAGGCGAAAGGGGGTTCGTCCACTTCGTAACAAGTCGTTAGTACCACACGATAAGCTTGGGCACTTGATCTCTTCAGGTTCATGTGTGTCATGGGGGTTTTCACTGGCCCATACGTTCTCGTTGCTGGTATTCACATTTTTTTTGTTACTGTGATTCTGCGTACCGCATGACACCTCGCTTGCTGTCTTTTACTTACCGCCGAATAGACCCCACACGAAGCGCAGTCCGCACGCTTGCATTGTCACCCACCAAACTCTGTACTCTCAGTGTACGCAAGGTTTACCACTTAACCGCTTGGTTTGTTTTCATGACGTTTAACTGTTATTCATATCAAAAGGGATAGTCCAGTTCAGTTTAACAAGGTCTTTACGTCTTGGCGTAAATGGCAAGGTTGGAGCTAAAGGGACTGCCACATTTTTAATTGCTTACCGCACCCACTAGTTAAACCACTGTCATTAATCTGAAAGTGTGCTATACGGGCCATTTGTACCATCTTTTAATATAATTGCTTAATTACTATAAGGTGTAGAATTGCAGGAAGACGAAACTAAAGCGGTTGTTAGTGAAAGCTGAATGTTTTAAACTCTGTTGTGGAGTTGAAATTTCAGTCATAAGCTTGTGTCTTATTATCACAACGCAGCACGAAATCATAATGTGAAACTGGCGAATAAATCTTACAGAAATTGGCGGCGTTTTGATATTTGATAACGACAATATAAAATGTAGTTCACACTTGCCAAGTGTTTAAGAACAGATTAAATATGGGGAGTGCTTGCAACCTGTTAGGTCATGTCATTTGTTTCCCCACTTCTGTTAGAGTTCGCAGTACACAGATTTATTATGGCACGCGTTTAGCTATGATACGAAAGGCCCTAAATTGGAATGAAGAAAATTTGCTTTTTTATTTCTTTCGAAAATGGAGTGCTGTAGGGAATGTGTGCACGAAAGGAAATAGTGATAGAATTGGGGAGGAAATTGCATAAGCTGCTTCACAATTTGCTCTCTCCACCCACTGTGATTAGGGCCTAGATGAGATGCTAATATTAAAATGGATGTAAAATAAATAGGTTGTGATAAATAGTGAGGACTGGATTTGTGAGGCCTGAATAATGTGCAGTTGCGGGTCCGTGTGTTCATTACAGTGTAGCTTTGATTCGCATAAAAGACAGAGTATTTCTTTACTCCACGGCTAGTTATTTTCTTTAACTGATGCATTTTCGTTAAGTGAATCATGTTATTGCCAGTTTATTAACATCGAATGGTAATGCCGACCCCACAGACCTGGTTGACTGCTTCTCAGTACCGTGGCTGTCAGTGAGTTGGCTAGTGTGGGATTTAGTTGAGTCACGACTCACGGATGGCGCTGCACAACACGACAGGATCTGCGCGGCCGTTGTCCCTGAATGTGAACACTGAACCAGTGATGCCAAGGTCACCCCCCTTAATTTTATCCAGACAGTCTCTTTTCTACGTAACTATCTTTCTTTCTCTTCCGTTGTCTCTCCTCCTCTAGCTGTCGCCTGTAGCCTCTTTGTCTCGCTCGTTCTGTAAGCCAGTTCTTAATCCTGACTTGTTTTAATTAAAGATGGGGGAGTGTACATCTCTCCAGTTTTGTTGTATTGCATGGGCGTTTATGAAAGTTACGTACTGCATACATTTTGACGGCGGGAAGTCGTAAAGCGTTCAAAACCCGTTTCTAAGAAATGTGAATAACTCGAGTTATTGTATTGTTTTCCTATGTTGCGATAGGTTTATGTCGTCCATGCTGCGTTGCCCTCATATGTGCGTTGTGATATTGAACACCGGGCATAATTGAATTTTTAGTACAGCATGGTAGTTGAGTAGTTCAAATTCTTCGCCAATTGTGAATTCTTGTTGCAAATATTAGTGCATGTTGTTTAAATATGCAAACATGTATTAGTTGATAAACTTATCTTAATACAAAACTACACCTTTGTGCGATGTCTTGTGCACTGGTTTGCAAGTGCCCGAAAATGTTTGGGATACAGTGATACTTTTCTCGACAGGCATGACGTGGATACCCTTACGAGCTTACATAGGTAGCAGAAACACTGGCGTAGACATGGAGTTTTGTACGTATTCGCTATGTCATGGAGTTTCGACAATAGGAAAGGGTTTTCAGCAACGTGCTTAACAGAACCCGGCCCCTTGGACCCACGTAATTGACTAACCTGCCCCCTGCCGAATCCATGCGTCGTTTGTGATGATGAATGGCCTTGAACTTGCGAAGACAATCCAGCACCCCTTGTTTGCAGTGTATAAGCAGTTGTGGCGATTTTGTGTAGGGCTCCAGTGGACCGGTCTCTTGTCAAAATACACTTAATGCTGTAGACCAGAGGGTCTCTCAATTTTTTTTTTGTCTACGACCCAGAATATTAAATCGGTTTGGCCTTGCGACGCGAATAGCACCAATTGCTACGCAGCGCTCCAACAGAACGAAACTGTCGGCATGATACTAAAATAGCATGTGGGATGATGACATTTGTTTCACAACCGATGACAAGACTGCTGGAACCCATCTTCGGATCGCGACCCTGGCGTTGATAATCTCCGCACTGACGTTCATTTGGGACAGGCCTACTTCAGATATGTATGTACATACTGGGCAAATTGTTCGTGTAGGCGAACGCATTCCTGCGGTTTGAGAGGACGTGACTTTAATAACATTTAAACACAGCCTCTTAATGATTAATATTGAAACTTTTTTATATGGTGTTAGTTGAAACCGAGTGCAATACCATTTTTTGCAGCTGGCCGTTTATTACCTGTTTGCCATAACCTAAAGGCACGAATGTGTAATTTAGTTTGTGGTGCCTATTGTGCGGCCTAATTGTAGCAGACTTTCTCGTCTCTGTTGTGTTTTGTCAGTTATTGGGTTAAGAAATTGATTTGGAGTCAGTTGTTACGAAGCTCAGAATTGAAAGAAAGGTAGTTAGTGTATTATTTTGCCCATTGAAACAGTTACGCATAATTTCTGTTCTGATGTATACATATATCTCGGCATAAAGTCGACCATAGCGTGCTGTTTTGCTGTCCTGTAAGTTGTTCGTGCTTGTGTGCCGAGCAGTTGGAACTCTCTGGGGAAACACCCTGTGCCGTGAAGTTGGTACGTATGATACGTTGTTCCGAAGTTGTTCAGCTGAGTCCATAACGACATACACGCGTAACTTCACGACTGGTCGTCGTCTTTCTTTTCAGGTTTTTTTTCCCCCCCGCTTTCGTTCGGTGGGCTCAGCGGTTGTGCCGCTGCCGGAAGCACCGCCGTAATCAGTTGTTGGGAATAGCGTGTAGGACAGCCACCGATTGTTCCTGAATTTTAGGGATCGTCTGGAAACGACTCCTGCGTTGCTAGGATGTTATTCTCCGAAACGCGAATTCACAGGGGATCATCTCTGGAGAGTAAGGAATATGGAGGATCACTGCCATGTTCTTAGCGGTCAAAAATTGCCCGCCCTTGCTTTTGCTGATCGGTGAGCAGCCGAGGCACAGACTTTGCGAAACTCTGTCGCATGTTCCATGTTATTTGTTAGGGTGCGGACGCGGTTCGTGTTGCTTGGCGGTTATCAGGGTAGTTGGTGGTGGATGGCGGGGAATGTGATTTTAACCGACAGTAAGAAACTTACCAGACGGCCGCTTAGATGGAGGGAGGTCTGTGCTGGCGTCTGTTTAAGTTTCTTCTTTTTGGTTAAAATCGCACTCCGGCCATGCACGTGCTCCCCCCAACCCCCAAGCAGTACGTTTGCAGTGCATCCGCATTCGCTGGCGTATTCCATATGCGAAGCCTGATACGCCAGCGATCTCCGAAATTAGATGTCGTCGGTGTTCTTGATGCTCTTATGGTTGCACGTATTCATTTGTACGATGTGCGGATGGACGATCTATATGTTCGCAATCATCGGCTGATCCTTCCCAACTTTTGAAACGAGAATACCACACTGAAGGTTGTATTGTTCCCTTGGCATTGTTACCGAAAGCTGGTTTGAGCATTCATTGCGTTTCCGATGCTGAGGTTTTCTCGAGTTAGGGCGAATGCTTTCGTTTGTTAGTAAATCACATATCGTACGTAACACGCGCAACGATGAGCAACACCCCTTGCGAAGCGACGCAGAGATATATGGCGGCTAAACTCACTAGACTGACTGAAAAGGTAGTAATTCAATGGCACTTAATGGCAGATAGCTGTAATATTTGCTCTTCATTGCCCTACTGTTCCCTTGGAGAATTGGATACACCTTTGTACGAATGTATTCATAACGATTGACAGCTGCTCACCTGAGGCGAACTGCCTTTGCGAAGTGGGGGACGGACGTTTGTATTATATTATTCGTTGGTATTAACAGATTTAATCTGTTCTCGTGTTGAAATGTTGTGTTGAAACATACACACGTACGTCATAGTAGAACGACATTAGAAAAATCGATATCTTAAGTGTCTGGTTGGAAGCGGACGAGCATTTACAGCATTTAGAATTAATGATATTTGAGATATTGTTATTTGTGTTGTTTTATTATGTTTCTCGAACTACGCACGTCCTTATGTGATGGTGGTGATGGTGATACATAAAGAATGAGTCGGTTCCCAAACCCAGAACTAACGAAGGCATGTAATAAGGGTTCTTTAGGTAGTTGAGAAATGTGGCAGGATTCCTAGTATATTTCATTATTGCGAACAGACTGGAGAGTTTCGCCAATATTGTAAAGTAGGTAGAGATGGAACTCCTGAAGGAGTTCAAGGAATTGTTAGGCGAAGAAAGAAAAATTTATCTAGAGACTGTCACTGCATATTCGCACGAATTTTCATTTTCCTGTCGGAGTAGGAACTTGGGTATTATATTTGGTCTATTTATGAAAACTTACTATCGAAACACAACCCTCGTAACATTACAGTTTTATTGAAATGCGACGTGTAAAAAATATAGTAAAGAATAGGGACGTTGTACACCAGGTGAGCTGTCGCTGGCGTTTAATATATACGTAAATTGGCCATTACTACGCTGTTAGCACCAATCAGTGTGCGGTGTATAGTCATAATTTTTATTAGGCTGCTCATTAAATTCTTATTTGTAGTCTAGTTTTCCATAATCCTGTGTGGCGTTGTGTAGGCAATTAGTTTCTTGGTTTTGTAGTCCAAACTGTACGGATAGGTGGAGCCTTATCTGCTGCACATGTATTAGAATCTGGAGCTTAATATTTCACTTTGTTTATTCTTGTAGTCTGTTAAAAAGGTGTATGTGTATTTATATTTTTATTTGGAACACCGCTAAGGAAGTCGTGTGTAGCGCACACCATTTAGTCATTTGTTAGTCTGTGTTCATGTTGTGTCGTTCTTGTTTACTGTTGTGTTCTTACTGAACTGCTGTACTGCCCTATTATGATATTTCTAGTATAGGATGGGACGTCACTGTGTTGGAACCAGAACCTGTGCACTGCACTGCAGTATCCCATTATAAAACACATAAATTCACCTCTCAGCGTACTAAGGTGGACGTCACTGTCAACTGCTCCCTAGGTGAACACATACAGGATCAAATATTTCTCTGATAATGCACACCATAATAAGAGTCCTACAGGGTGCTATGTGTTATTCATCATCAGACCGCCATGCTTTCTCACAGCGCCCACCTGTTTTTTGTTTAATGTAACCGTCCACGTGTAAGTGAGCTTATCCATTTAAAGTCGAAGCGTAAACTGTTTTATTTAAAGAACCAGTTCGTACCGCACAGTAAACAGTGGAAGCCCATTAGTTTGTGTTGCGTGGCACAAAAGTCTCCATTTATTCTGAACAAAACCCCTAAATACAGTGTGAGGAGAGTGTACACTTATAGGCGAGTTTCACAATGCTAATCACTTATGTCCGACCGTCTGTCTGCAAGGAACAACTTGGCTCCCAGTGGACGGATTTTCATGAAATTTGGTATTTGAGTATTTTTCCAAAGTCTGTGGAGAAACTTCGTATCCTTAGAACCAATCAAGAATAACGGGCAATTTACACGAAGACCATCGTATCTCGCTCAGTTTTTATGATGAAATATGTTGTAGAGGAAATAAAAACAATTTATATTCAATAACCTTCTCCCCCCCCCCCAAAAAACGGAGCTTGTGTAGAAGAATGTGGGGAAAGGTTGCGGGGTTTATGCGGGACATATTGTTTTCGCCCTGTAAAAGAGGGTCAA
>Ga0123354_10002997_pt1 | contig 22991 bp, 16 predicted proteins | sample TergutLab28metaG_2_FD_97872 | JGI IMG/M metagenome (GOLD analysis project Ga0123354, IMG submission 97872) | Labiotermes labralis P4 segment gut microbial communities from Petit-Saut dam, French Guiana - Lab288 P4 | ecosystem: Host-associated > Arthropoda: Insects > Digestive system > Gut ... | reverse complement strand
AGAAATATGAAACAAACTGCATTTTGAAGAGAAAAGAACGGAGAGTATATACCATGTTTAAAATATTCAGTACCTATATTTGTTGAATAAATATATAAAATGCAACTTTAGAGGTTAGCGGTGTGGTAGGACCACTATAGTTGACATTAGGCGTCTAAAGGTTAATCTTGGCGCTAGATGGAGGCCTGTTGTCATCACATCCCAGCCGCTTTACCCCGCCTTGAAAGAGATATGGGACCCATTCTACAGAAAGGTGGGTGGGCTAGTCTGGACAGGTGCGCAAAATCTTGCCCCCACCACGATTTGATCCCTGGACCTTCCAGCCTGTAGCGAGTCACTGTACCAACTATGCTATCCTGGCCCATAAGAAATAATCTTATAACAGTAATAATCGAACATAAAAAACTGTCAGAACACTCTACATGCTGGTTACAAATTAATGAATACATTTTCACAAACTCTTAACTACAGAAGAGAATAAAACATCCATCAAGTATGGGAAAATGTATAATGTCTCACATGCAATGACTGGAATGTTTGCTGTATCCATATGTTAGATGAACTGCACAATTAACCCTTTTAATTTGCAGGTACTAATTGCAGTAATACGCAACAATGTATTTACCTGACCTGCAAGAATTGTAGTAGTAGTAGTAGTAGTATAAAAGTGAGTGGTTCCATTGTGGACCCTAATGATACGTAGATCATGAGTTCCTTTGTAACTTCTCACCATTTAAATGGAGCTACGGAGCTATACCATGCCTTGTGTTATCCACTAGCATATAAAGTTGTCCACCCTCACGTTCTTTAGAACCTTGGAGTGCAATAACATACAACTCTAGTTTCTGTATCTTTTGCATACCAGTGCCAGTGCCACACAACATACAATATACACACCAAATTATTTTCCATGTCTGCACAGTCAGCAATCCAGCTGCTGTATGAGGTGAGTTTAAACACAAGTTGTAATGGTTGTGTGGTCTGTTAACAGTCCCACAACAACGCTGAAGCTTCGGTCTACTCATAGCCAGGAGCTTGTGTGCTCTACTTGGCATAGTTTGATTCATCAACATCTTGGAAATGGCAGCAATCATTACAGGCCTTATGCCTGTTCGGGTGCTCCCATCCAAAATAATGCCTGATGACGCCTAAGCCCACAGCAAAAAGAATGTGTATACATAACAACAAATCAATGGTAGTTCCTGTCATTGTGCAGTTATAAATAAACATTTTACTTGTGCCTTTACATCAAAGGACCTGGTCTAGCAAAATTCACAAACAGAAATGGTTACAGAACTGTCTGGACCAAAAGGAATAATTAAAAAAAAACTTCAGAAATGCACAACTTAATTTTCAGTGCATTTATAATATAAATGAGCAGTGATAGCCTTGCTTTGCTTCATATAACATATGTACAGGCAGCTTTCACAGACCAATTCAAAATAGAAATAAGGTCAAGAATAGCTCAATCAGCAAAGTGACTAGTCTACAGGCTGGACTGAAGGATTGTGATGTGATTTGCGGTAAAGACAAAAGAGTTTTTTGCCTCTAAAGTGCCCAGACTGGCTCTGGGACCCACCCAGCCTCCTCTTCAATGGTTATTTGCGACCATTTCTCTACAATGAAGTGCCAAAATTAAGAATGAATGCAGCTACATATCCACTCTCCCACATGCCTTCATGGCATAGTGCTTAATTAAGCACAGGTACAAGTTTGCCTTTACAGATTTCAGTGGGAAAAAGGAAAGCACTAATGGTATCCCCAGTAAGTTGCTTTGGTACCCCTAACAATACCAACATCAGTGTCTGAAAAATGCCTGTCAAAGGGGAAATGCTACATTACAGAGATCTTCAATTAATGACTATCTTGGGGGAGATTTGCACTTATCTGAAAGACAAAGTCTGAAAATGAGAGCATTCGTAAGCCCCTGCTGTTTTCTGGAGATCCTCTCACCAGGCATATCACAATCGCCTCATGACTGTCATCAGCTCATAAACACTCGCAGACTCTCCTTCAACGACAAAGACAGAAAGACACCAGAGAAGTAAAAAGAGATCAGAGGTAAAAGCCACACTACATTATATCAACTACTTGTGTGCTACAATGCTGCTACTACTGTAAATTACGATGATGAATGTACCTAACATGTGTTAAATGTGCCAGTCCAGTTGTTAGGTAGTGCACACTGCAAAATCCACCAGACCTTATATCTTATTTCAATACAATGTTGCTCCCTCATCCAAAGAAAATGGTCTTTCAAAATGAAAAGTGGTTTTTTAAAGACTATTTTCATGACACACCAGCTTTTACACTCGCATACCACAGCTGTCAGAAGTCATTTTGTACAGACGCAATGAACCTGTTTGTGGTGTTTGTGGAGAGATTACTTCAGATAGGATGCAGGGTGTGGACAGGATTGAGCTAGCTCAAGAATAAAATCAGTGCTAGGCTCTTGCACACACAGTAATGAGCCTTCAAGTTCCATAAAATGTGTGTAATTTCTCCACTACGAACCTACTTGATTCTCAAGAACTGCTCTATGGATGAAATTAGTAATATACTATTATCATTAATACTAAAACTGTATGCACAATTGAGTCTACTCATGTTAAGAATAATATATTCTTTAATGTTTACAGTAGATGTATTAGTGGTAAAGAGAAGTTTCATCTGTCAGATGGACTAATCATGGGAGGCCATGATTTGTCTTAGAAATTTCTTGAATCTTGAATATTTTGTATGAATAAGCAATAAGACTGTCCCAAAAATCTGTCAGTGGGGCACAAGAAAAAAGGGTAATGTTTTGTTTGTCCTTAATGGCAGCATAGTATTGTGTATTGTATCAGAAAAGAATACCTAGTATTTATTTACTTCCATCCACCTCAATATAACTTTAACATGCCGTATACAAATTAAAATGAATAAATTAAAATGGCAGCACATCTCAATATCTGTATGCCGCACCATCAAATATACACAGAGGCAAGCGAAAAGACAAACATTTGTCTATCTTATGCCAGACCCACCTCAAATGTCACATTCCCATTAAATGCACTAGGCCACAGTATAATGAAATGCAACACCAAGTAGATCACCAACATAAACACATGATCTTTTTATCTTGTATATGTCAAAAACTGTGTCCGTACAGGCACCACATGGATCCAAAATTCAAGTTTTTCTGTTGCCACTGTCTTCATACTGATTTTTGGGCAAAATATTTTGCCTTATTATCCTGGTGTATTCCTACCTGTAATGAAATAAAAGTTTAAATGTATGCAATTTTGTTGGATAAAAGTTTGATCTGTTGCCTTATTTCTATGTCATCTCTAGTTGCTGCCCTTTCCTGTCCAACTGGCAATACAGAGCATCCCACACAATGTGAAACTCACTCACAGACTTAACAACAATCGCATTTACATAACATAATGAACTCCACGTTAAAGTAGGTGCTAGACATGACCTACGCTCTCATACATGACTGTCCCCCTAGTGCACATATGGTTCAAAATGGTCTGAGGTTCCTGCCTTTAAACTACTAATACTGCATATCAGATAATTTCTTTAAGGTTGTCCTGTGTGTGTGTGTGTGTGTGTGTGTGAGTGTGTGTGTGTGAGTGTGTGAGTGAGTGTGTGTGTGTGTGTGTGAGTGAGTGTGTGTGTGTGGTGTGTGTGTGTGTGAGTGAGTGTGTGTGTGTGTGTGTGAGTGAGTGTGTGTGAGTGTGTGTGTGTGTGTGTGTGTGTGTGAGTGAGTGAGTGTGTGGTGTCAATCATGGGAATTAGCAAAAGGATGGTCCCAAAAGTGTTATGTATGGCAGCCACCAAACTAATGGTTAATTGGTGGCTGCACCATCTTGCTGTAAGCATCTGTACTTCTTCTTCTTCTTCTTCTTCTCTTCCTCTAAATTTCAAAATATGGTTCAATAATTTGATCATGGTATCTCTCTGAATATACTGTATCCAAAAAGACTGGTCCAATTATTCTTGTGGCACTGATGCCACACCACATTCCAACTTTGCAGTCAAACAAAAGCACCTTACATATGGACCCGTGTTTTATCTGCTGAACAGTTAACTGATATACTGAGCATTCCTAAGATCATTACATTATTAATCTTATCTGTAATATATGTTGGCAACAGACTGAGTGCACCACTACTCACTGCTTCACAAAACCGTTTACATAACTACACAGCCACAGCAATGAACCCTATGGACATGCTTCCAAACATACTCCAATACAATCTTGGTTACGACAATCTCCTGGGGTGTACTGCGAAAATATGTCGTAACAGAAGTCCATTATAACCAAGGTCATGTTACATAACATTTTCAAATGCAACCAGAATTAATACACTTTAAATCTGTTTGTTTCTTTCAATTTGATAATTAAGTCTGAAGTTCCTTCGCATCAGAGAACAGACCTAATTTCCCATCAGAACCATGTGTGTGTCATAGTACTGAGTAATGGCCTTCAAAACTATCAGAGCTTCCTGGGCTGTGATAATTCAGCATTCAGTTTCTGATTCACAAGTACTAACTTCATATTCATCATTGCTGTCATCCAGTATAGTGCAGCTGGACATGGTAGCTGTTCAACAATCAGTACGAGAATCAGAAACAGGGAGGTATAATCATTAAAGCAGAATGTGAACAGAAGTATGACACTTTGTGCATCCCAATCAATTCTGTCAGAGTCAAAGGCGGCAAACTATGATAAATCATCCCTCATATCTACTTTTATTTTTATTGTAATTACTAAATCTCATGAACCTGTAACATTTTAACACCTTAATATCAAACATCAGCTACATTTAATGCACAGTGTGCTGATGAGAGCAACGAAGGTCAACTCATCATCAAGAATGCACCAATTACAGCACAAGCTTGTACTGGATGGTGCCTGAAAGTACTCTGTAGTAGTCCTGAGGGACTCACAGGGGAGCTGGCAGGGTTAAGTACAACACATGGCCCTTAACCACACTGATACTGCCTAGGTCCACCACTGAATTACATTAAAATTGATACAGCATTACCATCTTAGTTTATATATTTGTTTTGCTCTCAACACAAAAGAAGGGACAAAAACTGAGGATGGCATCCTAAAGGAAGTACTGGCTGCTGACAGTGCATCAAATACAGCCAGTAAATGATGAAGAACAAATGCAAAAACACCGAAAAGTACAAGACAAACCACAAGCTGGAAGCAGTGGCAGAGGGATACTCATCTCTGTGATGCGTCAAGGAAGAAACAGTAACATTCATGCTTTGTTACACCTCCCAAAGGACTGCAAAACAATGAGACACCAAACACAATGCACTCCACTGGCTGTGCTGATGCTATTATTTAAAGATATTTTGCAGCTGCTGGTGGAACAGACTGACCTTTACTATCGACACTTAAACAAACAAGCCAGACCTAGCCTTGCTGATATAACAATGCTGACCATAATGACTTCTCTTTCCTTGGCTCTACAGATGGAACATGACCTGAAAGATGAACTATGAAACTACAGTTCCAGGTTTGAACAATTTTATATTCCATTTTACAATGACACTACAACATGTGATATTTTCTTGCTTATACCGCAAATTTGCATTTTGCACACAAATCAAAAAGAACTGACCAAGATAATGAGTATGACCGTTCATGGCAACTATGGATGATCTTCAATGTACTGAACCAGGCCTAAGCTAAATTATGTAACTCCTCACAACATTTGGTAGTCAAGGTTACCTGTCATATTCAAAGGCAGAGTCGTTTCCAGGCAATCTATCCTGAGAAGAGGAAACATTTCAGCATCAAAATTTACAAAGTGTGTGACAATTCATGGTATACATAATGGAATGAAGGTCTCTTTACATAAGGATGCAAGGACCACTCCTGGCAATATGACAGCAGCACATTCCAAGTTAGAATTCTGAATCCCACATTGAACGCACAGGCCGTAAGTTATTATGGGCAACTTCTTCCTCAACCACACAAAGACAAGAAAAATAAATGAATGTGGGCCAGTGTGGCCCAATCAATAGGATGTGCCCCTACTTCGAACCAAAACTGAAATGGGGTGACACACACGTAAGAATCAGGGGAGGTTAACTGCAACTGTGTGGAAAAACAAAAGAGAAGGTTACAGGCTGAGAAAAGCACCTTAAAGCCATGCATTATAGAACACTACAGCAAACACCTGGGGTATGTTGATGAAAAGGATCAAGAATCCAACAACTATTCAGTGAGCTGATATACCTTCAAGTGGACAACAGACTTTTATCCACTTGCTGGAACTTATGATACAAAACAAATTTAGTAATCTGCATGTGGAACTCAACATTTTCACCAAGATTTCAGATTTCTCTTGGGAAGAAATCTGACAGAACAAACGGGAAAATGCCTCAATAACCCGTTCTCCCAGATGGTACGAAAACCTAGCATAGCATGAACAAGTGTAGCAAAACTCAAGTTCCAACGGTTCATTGGCAAGTGTCCTCCACTTGTGGAATGAGATCTGCTACTTATTACAGGGGCAGGAACTGTGAAATCAGACCGTGTGTGGTACTTTGTTTTGGTGAAGAGCACATCATACTTAACTAGTAAATACATCAATTGCAAGTAGTAACTTAACACAAAAATATGGTGTAGATATAAAACAAGTGATCCAAGGTGCCCAATGCCATCAGCAGCAGCTAAAATTATGTAATATAAATGCCTACACTACATTTTAGATAATGCACAAATTTCATAGTCCTGGCTGTATTATAAAAGTACGTGAACAATTTTGTCTGACTTAATTCATTTATCATTAATTTTTCAGGAAGACTCGAAGAGATATGCCCTCTCTTGTGTGTGTGTGTGTGTGTGTAAGAGTACTGCACTTCATGGTTTGACAACTGTAAAGACAAAAGTTTAAGGGCTGTTTAAAAAGCCTGCTCTGTAAAATGCAGAAAATTTCAGCTACCTATGTCTTAATACCCTTAAATATAAATTTAAACAAGTGTATGGTTGACTAAGGTGTTAACCGTTAGCAACTGTGCTTCCTACATATAGGAACGGCATACCACTACTCCTCACCAACCACATTTTACATATTTAGTCATCAAATACACTTACTGAATTTTCTGAGACATGCTGCACAATCTCCATTTTTTTTTTCTCCACAAAATGCTACGCACTTCATATGTCATCATTTTCGGTCCTTTTCGGTTCATAAAATATTCACGTACAGGGTACTCTAAAATTTATATGTCCACAGGTTGAAGTTATGCACTCTCAGATCTATGTGTCTGGTCATATGCAGCAATGTCTGCTAACTGAAACAAACAACAGACAACAATCAGTCCACCAAAGCTAAATAATGAAGTGGGAAACCAGGCTTGTACTGGGGTGCTGATAAATCCTTAGCCTGATCAGGAAGGAAAAAACTCGGAAGCATGTCAGGGATGTGCGCGATTTCAACAATATCGAGACGTGAGCTGTCTCAAGTTTTTTTTCCTGCAAGGCAAGGCGCCAAAGGATATTCATGCCATTCTGACAGAAACATTAGCTTGTTTCCTTTCTGGTCGGGCTAAGGACTTATCAGCACCCTGTATCATACGCCAACACAGCAGAGCAACATACATGTAATATGATACCCAAGTGCCAACTTAGGCAAAACTAAAAATTGCTACATGATATAAAAATATTTACAGCACAAACATTGTTGGCATCCGTGACATATTTGACTACAGTCATGATGGAAAGTCTCCTCAGTATCTCCATTTAACAAACAATGTCAAATTACAAACTCACTCTTCATGTCTCTGGAATGAGTTACTGAGGCACCAAGAGGATTTTTTAAAACCTGCAAACACACTCTAACCATTGTATAAAGTGTTCATTTTTTGTCAAAAACAGTACAGCCCAGGAAAATAAACTGTTAAGTAATGTTGGAGAAAACCAATATAACCAAGGTAGTTAAGGACATATGACCCAGTAGAATGGTTTGGGAGTAAAAAGAGATGTAACAACCAAAGGATTTTTGTAATCGAGGCTTGTGCAACCAAGGCTGATTGGATTTTTTAATGCTTCTTCTGAAAAGAATATGTCATTTTTACTCTAACTTTTCTATCAAACAATATGTTTGAAACTTGTACACCAGTCTATGTATTGCTGATTTTGAAAGAACTGGAACACCAGGAACCTGACTTACAAATTTCCATTGAAACTTTTTATAGGATTTCTTTTTTATATAGGTTTGAAAAATAAACACCCTCCATATCACATGGCACTTTATGTTCACCAACAATGTACTTCAGCTGCAAACAACTGATGGAAGTGAACTGTTTGAAGTTCCTGAGTGGGACTCCATGTATTATGCTAATGTTGGCAGAAAAGCCTTCTTATATTCACATGCATGCATCAGGCTGTCTAATCACTGCATGCATATACTAAAGTATGTTGCTATCTTAATTTATACAATTTAATTTGAATGCATTAAAGTTCAGTTCATTGGACATGCAGAAATACAGGGTCATCATTTTATCTCATCAATACTGTTTGTCATTCTTGCCTCTATTACACTTTACCATGTGCCGGGATGCACAGGTTTGAGTTGTGTATTGCAATTAAGATTATGTTTTCCCTCAACACATTTTCAAAAGTTTTGTAAAGTGATTCCTTCAGCTTACAGAGACATTTTAATATATGGCATCTCCTTTCTGTCTCAAACATTATGGTTGATCCCCTAATGTATATACCCATATACATATATATATATATATATATGGGAATTCTTCCTATATATTTTTATACATGACTCATAACCATCTGTTTTACGGATGATACATATTATATAAGCTCCCATGGGAAGACACAGTGACCGTCTCTGTGGTCTAGTGGTCAGTTTCTGGCTACAGATACAGAGGTCCCCGGTTCGATCCCCGGCGCTACCAGATTTTCTTAGTAGTAGTGGGTCTGGAACGGGGTCCACTCAGCCTTGTGAGGTCAATTAAGGAGCTACTTGAATGAAAAAAGTAGTGGCTCCAGGTCCAGAAAACAGAGATTAACGGCTGTGGGGACCCGTTGCACTGACCATGTGACACCCCTCTATCCGCAAAAGTTGGCACTAACTTTGCCGACCGGCGGCGGCCGCTCTGTCGGTATAGTTCGCGTGCGGACTAAGGCCACGGAGTTTGTTTGTTTGTTTGGGAAGACACACTACAACACGTCAATACTTACATCCATATTTCTTCCTAAACCTACTATATGTCCTTACCTTTCTTCCCAAATTTAAAGTTAAACTTACATACTTACTGTCACAGCTTGCTTCTCCTACAGATATACAAACATATATTTCTACATATGTAACTTCTTTCATAAGGCTGAAATCTCACCCAAAACTTTCATGTAAATAATTTCCATTTTATAATTCTGTACACCTTGCTGATGGTAATGTTCATGTAGCCGAAACATGTAGCTCTGAAGCGTAAAATATAAAATGTTTGACTGATGTCTCCATTTCTATATTGCTGAGACATGTCAGACCTAATAAACACATTATTCATTGCATGTTGAAGTTCTGCTGGTGAATATGAATGCTTATTCTCTGACCATCTTCAGTGCAAAAATTACTACCACACCCTATCCTTCGACATTTCCAGGATGGAAGGTGCCTATGGGCATAACAATCCTTAATAATGAACAGGCAAAATTTAAAGTAGAACTAAGAAAATACTAAATGCACACTCCATTTACTCTGTAGATGAATTTTGTAAGTGTAACAATGATCTATAATACTGCTGTATAAAGTGTTTGTATTATTCTATGCTGTAGAAATTGTGTATATTTGTTTATTTATAACTTGTTTCACATTCTACTGTCTTTGTGGCACACTTCTGGATCCATGGAATGTATGTACATATACACGTAATTGTAAATAAGCTGGTGTGCCCACAGGTGCACATACGGGCAATGCTTTTTGTGCCTGCACTGACAACCATAAATGTGGCTTTGAAAATAGCTAGGTAAAAATGGTTATCAATATGCCAGCGTTTGAAACATTAGGAAAGATAAATAGGTATGTGAAATCCTCCTTGAAATGCTCTCAGTGCTGCAATGACTGCAACCCATCCACAGGCCTAGCTTGGTGAGTTTCCACACCAATAGCACCAGCTGTGCTGAAGCCAGGATGCAAAGGACTGGGCGAATCACATCCCCATCTGATCTTCGCAGTGCTTAGAGTCTGTTGTGAATATCTGAATTTGAAATTATTTCATTCATGCGCTTTTAAAGAATGTGCATATCTCCTAACAAAAACTCTTTATTTAGATAATGAATCTTTCTCAAAATGTTGACAGGCAGGAGGGTGCTGCAGCCCACAATCTGCCCCTGTCTAAAATACTTGGATTTGTGGGATTAGGACCTTCCTCATCTTGCTTCCTGTCTGATGTGACAATGTCTGACATTCTCCTATTCTTGGCTAAAACCTACAAATCAGAAAATGTGAAAGGCTTAGTCTATACTTGAACAATTCTACACATCAACTTACAGTAATACTGTGATCTATCTGCTGAATTTTACCACCTGGCTGAACATCTGGCAGTGGATGAAGTTATTTTGAAATTCAAAGGACAGGAAATTTTCAGACAGTAAATATCTAAAGAGCAAGTAAATTTCAGAATCATAGTTATAGCTTAATGACATTACACAAAACACGTAATACATAAAAGGTTTATCTTGGCAAAGATACACAGACCAGAACTGAAAAAATGATAATTACACAACTGTGAGACACCTACAAGGAGGGTGGAAGAAAGCTGAACACAAGTTTTTAGGTACAGTTTCTTCTCCTTCCATTTTTCATTTTATGATCTTGCTAGTATAAAAATAAACTGTATGGTATTGAGTGTTCAAGTCTTTTTTGGATGTGACATTGTGGCCAGCGAGTGGTTCCCAGCAATTAAAAGGAACACAACGCCTTCATCTCCAAGGGTCCAGCAGTATGGTACTGTATGTTCAAACCATACAAGCATGCCATATGATTATAGACATAAAATAGCAAACCTGAAATCAGGGGAGACTTGACTCAAACTGCAAGGATGGGCAAGAGAAAGATGTATACATAAGACTAAATTCAACAACCACCAATACAAGGACACTTCAAAGACGAACATGGAATCACCATCAAGACAGCCATTATTAAAAGTTACAAATGGGGTACATCAACACGTGAGACGTAACAGAAAATAGCTATTCAAAAAATTGGTGTACTTTCAAATGGATAAAAAAGCTGTTGTGTCACAACAGTCACCTGACCATTCTGAATGGCTGGATTCCATTCTCATTTTGTAGGTCACAATTTCTTAAAGAAACTTTCACTTACACTTGGTAAGAAATCTCACATGTCAGGCATGAAAAATGTGGTGCCTTGATCCTCTTATCAAAGAACACCAAGCTAAGCAGCAAAAAATGTTGATCACATTGCACTGATGCTTATAAAGAGTAATGGGTTGACACGAACAGCACGTTTGGATGAAAGACTGTAATCATGAACAAAATATGAATGTGTAAATTGTGAAGTGAGATTGTGTATTCCATGTTTCCCAAAATACTACACTCATTGTCCACTGTGAATAGTGCCTGAGCAGAAGCAATATGGATATGAAATGGGCAGTTTTTACAACAAACAGAAGCTAAAGACATATATTACATGTCTTTATTTTTATAAACTAAGGTTCAGTTTTAGGTTTTGTGTATAGGATATTAGTTCTAAAGAATACAATTTACTTTGTTAAGTTCTCCATTCCTCTTGACATGATGTTTCTCATTTCATCACATGGCGCAGACTGGTTTCGAAGATATTAATGCTGGAATAAATGCTAAGACGATTTTTTAAAAATTGAAAATTACCTCCATTCAAAAGAACTTTAGTGGGCAGATTTAAAACCATCATCTACAGGCTACAAAAGTAAAAGTTGTGCAAGCTTGGATCTTCTCAAGAATGAGAGACCACAATCAACTGTTCATTATTCTTTCATTAAAAGCAATTAACAACAACCAGAAACATTTGCAATGACAATTGTCACACTGTCTTGCTGTAAGAAGGCACAGATGCTCCCATAATTGGATAGGTGTTCAAAAAATTGTGTCAGAATGTATGCAATATATCAGCATAAATTCATCATCTCTGGGAGGGGGGGGGAATGGGACCAATAATCCTAGCTACACTCATAACACATTATACATCAACCACAACAGCCACTGTGAAGAAATTAAGCTTCACTGTCAGAACAGACCAAAGAGTCTGTTTCTCCTGCACGCATGCAAGCACACACACCATGAAAATACCAGTTCAAAAAATGTACTTCTTGTAGAAACTATACCCAACATGTCATACAAAATCATTCCATCCTCGAAAGGGGCACTCAGTGTGACTAATGATGCCTTAGAGACATGACACCAATGTCACTCCAACAATGAACATGTAGGCAGGCTGCTGAGTCAGCTATGTTACACACTACACCAAAGGGAATTTAAAAACAATATTCATCTACTACACATTTACTTCAGCAAACTAGCTGTAAGAAATCTGTCACTATGTAAATTACCACTGATTTATGGTCGCTTCTTTGTGTGTATATTCTTCCTGTGTCTACTCAAATTGTTAGGAGACTTGAAGTACAGGTCACAGTCCCCACAGTGGTAAGGTTTATCTGTAGTGTGGTTTCTTTTATGACTCTTTAGAGCTGTTGAATCAGAATAGCGTGCACCACACACATCACATCCATATGGCTTCTCCCCTGTGTGTAGTCGTAAATGTCGGGTCAAGCCACTTCTGTCAGCTGACCGCTTCCCACAGTAGCTGCATCTGTAGCAAAAACATTCAATGCAATATTACTTGTGAACAGAAATTAAATTATAGCAACTTACAGGCTCTTCCTTGCAGCAGCAGCATCTGTAGCAAAAACATTCAATATAACAACATGTAGGATACACATTTAGTCACACAATATCAACTGTATCTTCAGCACTCCTGCAGAACTATCAGTACGGTTTTTAGGCTAAAGGATTCCTGGAAACGGTAGACTGTTGAATGCTAGTGAGTGAGATTCAGCAAATAATGAGCTGCAGCAGCATCAACCAATGTAACAGAACTGAATGATAGAGAGTGGAACAAAGTCAGCTCATCACAATCTCACGTGACTTGAGTCTGCCATTTTCCTTTGTTTTGATAGGCAGTACTTGTATTCTTTTGAAGTTTGGAATACATACAGCCATCTGATTGGAGCAATGGTCTCATGGGCAAATGCAGGTGCTAATGGCATGTAACAATGCCACTGACAAAGAAATTATATGGGATTCAAAGATTCCCCCGATAATTTGACTACTAGTAGTGCACCACCATACTGCATGACCTTTTGGACAACTCACATAAAAAAATTTAATACTGTACATTTTCTGTGCCACTACATTGCATACTATAATATTTAATACCAAATTGTCACACAATGTTTTTATTTATTAATTAATGCACTGACATGTTTTGGCCTTAGTTCTTGGCCACCTTTGGGGAGGTCACAGCTTGTTTTGTGTGTGTGTGTTTGTTTGTGTGTGTGTGTGTTTGTTTGTGTGTGTGTGTGTTTGTGTGTGTGTTTGTGTTTGTTTGTGTGTGTGTGTGTTTGTTTGTGCGTGTGTTTGTTTGTTTGTGTGTGTGTGTTGTGTGTGTTTGTGTGTGTGTGTTTGTTTGTGTGTGTGTGTGTTTGTGTGTGTGTGTGTTTGTGTGTTTGTGTGTGTGTGTTTGTGTGTGTTTGTTTGTGTGTGTGTGTGTGTGCGTGCGTGCGCAGCATATGTTTCAACTTATTCAGTAGCAGTTTACATGTATTTAAAGTATGTATTAAAAGTTTAATTAAAATTAAAATATTAAAATCTTTAAAATCTGAAATTAAGATATCATTAACATATACAATACATAAGAAACAACAATCCACAATAAGCATATTCCATGCACATTCTTAACCACCGAAACCAATTTGGAGCCGTTCAAGATATAATGGGTCCAATAATGACCGTACAAATAGAAACTGCTAGGAATTCTAGTATATACAAACATATCAGCAACAAAATGTGTTAACTGAAGAATAAAACTCTAGATGAATTAAAACCACTATAAATATTGTGACAGTCCAATCCAACACACAATGTATAAGCCAATTAGTGATCCAAACTATACGTTCACATATTTACTCAGTACAGCATATTCATTCATAGCCAGAACACAAGGTATCTGAAACCAGGTATGCATTACAAAATATACCTGCCATAAATCTTTCATGTTGATTACTAACAGTTCTAATTAGAATTCATTATTTGTATTCACGGTTTCTGGGACTATTTCATTTGAAGAAAGGTTAAACACAGATGTTTGGACACAACAAATTACATCAGTGTCTACTTAATATAATTTTATATTTTAGACACCAATTTTATAGTGAAAAAAAAACTGATTTCAAGGATTTTAATATTTTTAGTTTTAATTTTAATCATATATGTAACCTGACACCAAGTAAGTTGAAACATAAGGTACAGAGATTGAAAAAATCATGAGCTCCCTAAAGATGGCCAAGAACTAGGGGCGAAGCATGTGGAGAGATAATTAATAAATGAAAACATTGTGCAACAAGTTGGTACATTAAGTATTATACAGGTAATTCAAATAAACATTTATCCCTTTTATAGAAACCCTTCGAGCAAAGGCCAATCAAGCCTTATTTTAAAAAAAATTAAAAATTTAAGACCAAGGTTTAACAAATGTGAATTATTGTTTGCTGGCTTGCGTTTAGTACGTGTTTACAGACTAAATACAAGAAGGGATCTTTTGTTACTCAATCAAGTAAACAAACCAGAGCTTACAACAACATCAGACAACCAACCATAAAGCAGGCAAACGTGTGCTGAAAAAATTTAATAATTCAGAACTGTATAACACGAAGCCTAATTTTCCAGTCCCAAGCATTTTAAATTAACAATGTGTTACTGCACCATGCAGATATGAAGGAGGCATTAGGAAGGAAAGGTAATATCATGCAACTTAATTTACTTACAAATATCAACATATGGGCTGCTCTACGCACAGCAGAGAAATTTTGTAGTACTGCAGAACTAAAAAATGCCAATATGCTTGTTGCACAAAGTAGCCACACGCTATTGAATTGAATGGCAAAGGGGACGACATACTGGGGCCTTACATAATAAAATCGGTATGTTAAACAATAAACAATAACACATAAAGAACCATTTGAATTAAATATTTTTCACCAACTGCGTTCACAATGCCGTCTTTTTAAATGACTTGGAAGGCTGTAGCCTGATGCAGTACACATAGCTTTAAAATGTATTAGGGGGAACCCAAAAATTCCTGGAATTGTTAAAAAAAATTATTTAAAATATTCGTACAAGCTTGAAACTTTAGTCATCTTCAAAGTACTCCCTCCGTGACCGGCTGCAACGATACCAGTGCCACTCCCATTGCTGGAAACATTGTCTAAAATCTTCAATGGAAATGCTGTCGAGGGCTGCCAGCAATTCTTGCTGAAAGTCAGCAAAATGCCTCCTCTTTTGGCTAAAAACAGAATGGTGGATGGGTCTTATCCCCCCTACTTGTTCGACCTTGCTCCTTGCGACCTCTTTTTTATTCTCAGGAATGAATCGGGATTTGAATGGAAGGTGTTTGCTGACACTGCAGAGGTTCAATGAGAATCGCTGGCAGTCCTTGACAGCATTTCCACTGAAGATTTTAGACAGTATTTCCAGCAAAGGGAGCAGTGCTGGGATCACTGCATCCAGTCAGAGGGGGAGTACTTTGAAGGGGACTAAAGTTTCAAACTTGTAGAACTATTTTAAATAAATTTTTTAACAATTCCGGGAAATTTTGAGGTTCCCCTCATATTCCTTGAGAAGTTGTACACCTCACTGTTCTTTAAGATTTATATACATAGTGAAGACACAGATTTACTGTTACAAGCCAACTGCAGCAGGGACACAAGAGTTAGAATCCATTTGTCCATGCATGTCGAGGGACCACGGTAGCACAGTGGTTAAGGTGCTGTGCTACAAATCGGAAGGTAGCTGGTTCGATCCCAGCTGGTGTCATTGGATTTTTCATTGACATAAAATCCTCCCGATCGCACTATGGCCTTGGGGTTGACTAAGCCTCTAACAGAAATGAGTACCTGGAGTATTTCCTGGGGGTAAAGGTGGCCAGTGCGTAAGGTTGACAACCTACCACCATCCTGTGCCACTGTCAAAATCTGGGAGCCTTAACTTCCTGGAGCCCCTCTGGGCCTCTCCAGGCCTGTGATGGGACTGCTTTACCTTTACCATGCATGTCATAAAATATTGTTTTATTAAAATATTTACTTGAACATTATCTTATTAAAATGTATGTTTTCAGTCACATACCAATTTTCTTTATGACTGGCTGTCTCTAAGAAAATTTACGTCATATGACTTCAGTTGCATGTAAATCTACATTAAATTAGTACAGCAATTTTCAACATAGACTGTCAAAATATGTTAAACAGTTATGGAAGTACAACACATGTGCACATACCTTTCTAGTAGACTACATGGCACCATTTCCCAGAGGTCACTAATCGTTACATTCAGTGCCATTAGAACCTCATATCCAACACATGAAGAATAGCTAATATACAGAATAACATTCAACAAAATAAAAACGAACAGTGTGTTATGCTGCTCTACAGAAAGTTACGATCCAAAAACAATTCCAGAACAAGTAACACAACAGGTTATAGTCTCTGAACAGTGAAATTATCAGACTGTGATCTTCAAAGTTATGACACAGCACAGTCACTCAGGTAAATACTGACATTACAAAACCTGGTACCTTATTTTTCAGGGTATAAGTGAAAACAGTGGCAGCAGGTTTCTCTAAAATGTTGGATTTTATGTAACAGCACTCTCATCTGCTACCATTACGCAGCACTGGAAGTGAATGACAAATGAGTATGGAGTGCTGGTAAAATGGTACTGACAGAAAACAAAACTATTTGGCAGAAAACCTCTCCGTTCACCATAAATCTCACATGGAATGGCCTGGGAATCAGCACAGGCCTCCATAGTAAGAAACAAACAACTAACAGCCTAAGCCATGGCAGGGCAGTGATGGTAATCGACTATAAATACAGTGTCTTAACCCAGAAGACTACTATCAAAATCTTTGCTGAAACCACGGATACCATAATCTCATTCAATCAAGATATTAACCCACCTGAACTCCTTATCAACACGGCATCCTATTTTGATATGAAGTTTATATGACTTCTTCTGTTTGAAAGTCTTTTTGCATTCCAGACATTCAAACTTGCGATCAGTATGAGACACCTGATGCTTCTTCACTAATTGACGTGTCTTAAAGTACTTCTCACAAAGCTCACATTGGAAGGGTTTCTCATCGGAATGACTGCGACGATGCACAAGAAGGTAGCTGCTTGTTGTAAAAGCCTTGCCACACTCTGGACACTGGTATGGCCTCTCTCCCGAGTGAGTGCGGTAATGTGTTACTAAAGCTGACCTCGTTGTAAAACTTCGTGAACAGGCATCACAAGTGTAAGGCCTTTCCCCTCTGTGACCACGCATATGAACCTCAAACACGATACACACACAAAAACCGAATAAGACAGCATATACAATGACAGCAACAAGCAAGTTTCTCAATGAAAAATCAAATTGGAACTCCATATTGTAAGTGTCGAAACAGTGGCCTAGGACAATACTGGGTAGCCCCCTGCATGGCAAGTGCTACTTCCAACGTCTGTGTACACTTACTTAATTTAGTCTATATTTCTTTACTAGGGAACAAAAATGTATAAAAGCAAAGGTTTTTGAAACCTGAATACTACTTGAAGCTCAAATATTAATTTGTTTATCACTTTTATATCAATTAATACAGACCACGAAATTCTACTTATATGAAAATTTAAGAACACAAACATACTTTCAAAACCAAATTCTACTCTCGCATTCAATTACATGAAGAACACTGGAAAGCAGGTTTAATGAATAACATAAAGGAGGCTTCCACTATGTCAGGAGGTCCACTCATTTTATGAATTTTTTTGTGCAACTGCTAATAACCTTCAACACATGTCATGCAACTGTCAGTGATGCAGGAAGGATAATTGAGCCTGACACAAGTTGCCAAGAATACAGTCACACAGGTACATGCAACTGAAGAAGGGAGTTAGCAGACAGGTAATTTTCTGAGATATAAGCAATCCTCATGGTTCCAGCAGGTTGCAGAGAGAAACAAATTTTGTGCTTTCAGTTGTACATTATGAAACTCATCTCTGACAATATATGAATCTAAAAAAATGAGGTTTCAGTCCTTGTCACCATTATATTTCATCCTAACAATGCCACATGGGTGACACATGAAAGTAATGACCAATTCCAGTCTTGCAGCTGGGAAGGCAATAACTTCAATATGTTCATGCAGCACCTAAGGCTATGCACAACATGCCAGTGTCCAGTGTGCAAGCAATTCCTTATGCCCACTCACTTGCACAGACAAACACACACAAATGGGTCTGAATTATGTCCGAGTGTTATATACAAATGCCTAAAATGGACACTATGGTAGAAAGCAGCAATTAGCAATATTACAGATGTTGACACCACGGCTGCAATAACTGTGGCCCCAATTTCTGAAGATTTTTAGACGGTCTTTGGAATATGTCACATTTTCTAAGCCTCTTTGTATCACTTATATGAAATTTTCAGGCATTACACTCCAGCAGGAGCAGAATGTACACCATCTGTAATGCCACTGTACTACTGGCCAGTGCCTGCCACATGGGACACACAAACAAGAATTGTGGAGTGCAAGCTGGATGTAGGCTTGCAAGACGAAGCCTAAAGTAGATATGTCAGCAACTGGTATGAATGTTGTTGCAAATGCAAATTGAGTTCACACCATTGACTGGTATTGGTAAACAAAAGCACAATCCATGAGCCACTGAGGACTCCCTGCACTATTACCAGTGTCAAAGCACCTGAAAGAAGTCGGTGTTTTGGAGACCACCACCATCTCCCCATCATTTTGATATTTGGCATCCTGTTGTTTTATCTGTAATGATAAACAATACTACACATTCCCAACACAACTTTGTATAAAAAGCTGTGCTGACATTGTACAGTACTGCTTATTAACATCTCCATCATCTGGAGTATAATCAGAATCCCAGATTCCCCCCTACATGCATGTGTACATAAACAAACACATACACACACACCTGCCCCAATTGGCAAATTGCCAGCCACAAATACTAGTTACAGGCTGGCACATAGTAGGTATAGCTAATGAAAAGAAGATTAATTTAAGAAAATTACTTTATTAATGAAAAGACTGTATGTGCATGTAATGCTGAGCAGAAAGCACAAGTCCTCACAAGGCTAGCAGGTGTTGAAGCATGCCCTTATGTCATTCTGTGACCTTAATGTAACTCTGTCACTTTATTATGGTGTTCAACCGACCAAAAACAGGTTCCTGTGAGCAAACATCTCAACTCTGGGAAAACAAGAAGTTGTGTGGGAAAAGGTCTGGTGAATGCAAAGCGTGTTCAAGTAGTGTTTGTTTTTAAGCTAAAAACAGGCAGCCCAAAACTGCTATGTATACTGTTGTACTGTCCTAAAGAAAAATCAAACCATGCCTTTATAAATCCAGTTTCTTTTTCAGATACTTTCTGTAATTCTGTAAAACCTGAACCTAAAATTCTTGGTTCACTGGCTGATTTGGTGGTAAAAATTCAACCATGATCACTCATCTGTCACTGGAGAAAACCAGAATCATGGTATTACTTTTGGTCTTCACATTCCAGCTTTCTTTACTCTCAGAGACTGAGTTTGCCAACTGCATGGATCAATGCTTTGTTGTTGGGTCATAATGATAAAGCCAAGTTCGGTTGTAGGCGACCACAAAGCCCAAAAAATCTGCATATTTTATTTTCTCCAAAACTTCAAAACATGTGTGCTTTCTTTCCAACTTCTTTGATCTTCAACCAGATTCCTTGAATCCACTTTCACAAAAGCTGTCTTCATGTTAAGATTTGATGTTAAAAATTTGTTAAAACATGTCTTTGACCATCTTCAGTTAATCTGCTATCATTCTGATGCCTAAATGATGCAGTTCTCACAAGAGTCCTCAGTTTTCCACATTCTGATCAGCTGTCTAGACAGCCAGGTAGTTCACAGTCTTCCCTCTGAAAACCTTGTGCCATTTAAAAATGTAAGTTCTTGACACAGCACCTTCTCCATTTGCCTCACATAAGAAACTGAAGGCTTCCATAACAGTTTTTTCAATTTTATAAGAAACCACCCCATCTACCCATTGCTCAATTTATTATCAAGCGTGATCAGTTACAAAAATATTAATCTATTTACACCATGTCAATGTAACAGAACACAGTTTGCCACGTGACTGGAGGAAGGTTCAGCCATACTTACTATATATTTACTTTGGTGATCAACAGTCAGTCAGGACCTGCATGTTCAGTCTCGTTATTTAATAGCCACACCCTACATAGGGGTCATTCTAGGAATCCAGTCATACTCCTGATAACAGAGATCATGATAGGTCTCAGCATGTAAGTTTCAACCACCTGACGTGGCTGATGGCCTGACAAGACTTGCATTTAGTAGCCATGAAAGTTTCATATAATATTACATATACACACACACACACACGTGAATTTTTATGGTCCAAATATCATAAACCAATAAAACATGCACCCAATAATCTGCTTACCTGCAGGTTTTCATTCTGTGCAAAGTGCTTCTGACAAAGCTCACAGGTGAACGGTTTCTCTCCTGTGTGCGCCCGCAGGTGTTTACGCAGCTTCTGTTCTTCACTAAAATTCTTGCCACAAAATGCACAGTTAAATTTGTGTATAACCTTAGTCTGCCCGTGTTCACTGCGGCAATGTTTGTTGAACAATTTTGACTCAGTAAAACCAATTCTGCAGATTTTACAATGATATATTGGGATAGTGTGAATACTACCACTCGCAGTGTTCGTTTGAACATACTGAACAGCAGATATCTGAGTAGATTCTCCATTGTCACTGAAAGAAAAACAAGTCAATATTTATAATCCGCAATTATAAATACCTACCATACTTCCCAGCACATAAAATGTCCCCCACTATAAAAATTTCAGTACATTGTGTACAGTGATCTTCTTGCAAACAATTTCTTAATTTCTTCTTCCTACATCATTATTGTCTCATATACTGAGAAATAAAGCACACTGTTCATAAATCCATGTAGCAGAACCTGGTCATCAGTTCATGTTCTCCATATGAAACACTATCTTTTAACAGACACAATATACACTTAACTTTTCTAACTGTGCCACACATTCTAAACTTCTGACTTCATACATTACATAATTTCTTTGTAAAAAAGAATAATTACTACACAAAATAAATATTTTGTAACACAAATCTCACTACAAAAAAATACGCACACTCCTAAAAACATAATGTTTACCTTTCAGAAAAGTATAAACAAACTTTTCATTTTTATTGTTTTAACATACTGCACACGCGCGCAAACACACATACACCTCATAGAAGAAACAAATTAAACACTGAAAAATTTCACTGAATATAAAACACTAAAGGACACATGTCATGGCCCACTGTACAATTCACCAGAGGAATGACAAAACACATGAAACACCTCAGTCAGGATGGTCAGACTTCAAGCAAAGTTTTGAACCCAGGACATCTCACAGGAATTCAGGCACAAACCATCATTAATTTATGGTCATCCAATATAAATTTATGACACTCAAAATCTGATGCCAGGTAATCATGAATAATAAGTGATAAGAGAAGACAGACCAAAGAACACAAAATTTTAGTGAACAATTTCCAAAAAGAACAGCACATACAGAAAATACACAAAAATGGAAACAGCATGCTGAAAGTACCCCAATCAAGATAGGAATGTCTGCTGGGTGTAACATTTCTGGCACATTCACTGTTAGCAGTCCCTAGACGTTAAAACTGTAACCATTCTCAAGAAAAAACTGAAGATTCAAGCATTTGAAATATGTGTCCACGTTCAATCCCACTCCAGTCCATCTGTAAATTGTGGTGAACATAGTGGCACTGGAACAGGTTTCTCTCTCGGTACTTCAGTTTTCCTGCCAGGATCACTCCACCAATTCTTCACACCAGGGATTCATACATTTTCCAAAAATAAACGAGGCACCCTAAAATTCTAGCCACCACAAGGAACACATGAAACAAGTTCCCAACTGCAGCTCCACAAATATTAGGCACCACTGCAACCTAGCTCTCAGAATTTGTGAACCCCTGCTTCACACATACTGATTCACATATTCGCAGTATTCAGAACCTGACAGCACTGTTAAAGTCACATGCTTAAAAAAGGGCCCCTCTCTATGTTCTACACACCACGCACTGCTCTGTACGTTTTTGTATCTTAGCAACACATTTATAATTGATCATGCTCACATGCAATGCAGTTGCTAAAATGCAGGGAAAATGTACACCATATAGTATGCCTGTGTGTAATAACAGTATAGTGAAGCTACATGTTCACATTTTAATAGAGTATTAGATTTTAAAAAATGGCTCAAATCAATGACAACTTTATGTTATTTTTACATAAAATAACAGTCATTTTATATCAATACCTGTAATTCAAAAAACAAGAAAGGCTGTACAAATGACTGATACATATTGATAATATTTCCTATTACGGACTGCTCTATGCAAGTACAGTTCACTCAAGTACCTCCGCCCACTCCCAATTTCAATCTGCAGAAAAAAAGAGTTATGGCCATTCTATGTACCTGTTTGGGGGGGGGGGGGGGGGGGGGAAGTGGAAAAAAAATTTCCCCTTCTTTCCCCCGTTTCTTTCAAAAAAAAAAAAAAATCCAACAAACAAAAAAAAACGTTTAACCTTT
>Ga0123354_10002993_pt1 | contig 23003 bp, 86 predicted proteins | sample TergutLab28metaG_2_FD_97872 | JGI IMG/M metagenome (GOLD analysis project Ga0123354, IMG submission 97872) | Labiotermes labralis P4 segment gut microbial communities from Petit-Saut dam, French Guiana - Lab288 P4 | ecosystem: Host-associated > Arthropoda: Insects > Digestive system > Gut ... | reverse complement strand
GTAGGTAGGTATGTAGTTAGGTTGGTATGTAGGTAGATATATATGTAGGTAGATATGTAGGTAGGTAAGTAGGTAGTTAGGTAGGTAGGTAGGTAGTTAGGTAGGTAGGTAGGTAGGTAGGTATGTGGGTAGGTAGGTATAAAAGTAGGTAGAAATGTAGGTATGTTAGTACGTAGTAAGGTAGTTAGTTAGGTAAGTATGTATGTATATATGTATGTACGTTGGTAGGTAGGTATGTAGGTAGGCAGTTAGTTAGTTAGGTGGGTAGGTAGGTGGGTAGGTAGGTAATTAGTTATGTAGGTAGGTAGGTAGGTGGGTAGGTAGGTGTGTAGGTAGGTAGGAGCGTGGGTAGGTAGGTAGGTAGGTGGTTAGGTAAGTAGGTAGGTAGGTAGGTGGGTAGGTAGGTGGGTAGGTAAGTGGGTAGGTAGTTGGATGGGTGGGTAGGTAGGTTGGAAGGTGGGTAGTTAGGTGGGTAGGTAGTTGGTTGAGTATGTAGGTTGTTAGATGGTTAGGTAGGTGGGTATGTAGGTGGGTGTTTAGGCAGGTGGTTAGGTGGGAGGGTAGGTGGGAAGGTAGGTGGGTATGTAGGTTAGTGGGTAGGTTGGTGGTTAGTAGGGTAATTACATAGGTAATTAGGTAGGTATGTAGGTATGTGTTTAGGAAGGTAGGATGTTAAATAGGTAGGTAGGTAGAAACGTAGGTAGGTAGGTAAGTATGTTTTGGGGTAGGTAGGTAGGTAGGTAAAAAGTAGGTAGGTAGGAAGGTAGGTAGGTAGGTGGGTAGGTATGTAGTAAGGTAGGTATGTAGGTAGGTAGGTAGGTGAGTAGGGAGGGAGGTAGGTTGTTGGGTGGGTAGGTAGGTAGGTAGGTAGTTAGGAAGGTAGATAGATAGGTAGGTAGGTAAGTAAGTATGTAGGTATGTAGTTTGCTATGTAGGTTGGTAGGTAGGTAAGTAGTTTGGTAGGTAGGTAGGTCGGTAAGTAGGTAGTTAGGTAGGTAGGTAGATACGAATGTAGATAGGTAGGTAGGTATAAAGTTACGTAGGTGTGTAGGTAGGTAAGTAGGTAGGTAGGTATGTTTGTATGTAGGTAGGTAAGTAATTAGTTAGGTAAGTAGATATGGATGTTGGTAGGAAGGTTTGTAGGGAGGTATGTAGGTACGTAGGTAGGTAGGTAGACAGTTAAGTATATAGGTAGGTAGGTAGGATTTTATGTAGGAAGGTATGTAGTTAGGTAGGTGTGTAGGTGGGTATGTAAGTACCTAGATGGGTGTGTAGGTAGGTAGGTAGGTAGGTAGGTAGGTGGGTAGGTAATTAGGTAGGTAGGTGCATAGTTAGGTAGTTGGGTAGGTTGGTAGGTAGGTGTGTAGGTAAATGGGTGGGTAGGTAGGTAGGTAGTTGGGTATGTACGTAGGTAAGTAGGACGTTAGGTAGGTAGTTAGGTATGTATGTAGTTAGGTAGGTATTTTGGTACGTAGGTAGGTAAGTAGTTTGGTATTTAGGTATGTAGGTAGGTCGGTCGGTGGGTAGTTAGGTAGTTGGGTAGGTAGTTAGGTAGGTATGTAGGTATGTATGTATGTATGTATGTATGTATGTAGGTAGGTAGGTAGGTACGTAGGTAGGTAGTTAGGTAGGTAGCTAGGTAGGTAGGTATGTAGGTAGGTAGGCAGACTTGTATGTAGGTAGGTAGGTATCAATGAATATATGTAATTACGTAGGTAGGTAGGTAAGAAGGAAGGCAGATATGTAGGTAGGTAGGAAGGTAGGTAGGTAGGTAGTTATTTAAATAGGTAGGTAGATATGTAGGTAGTTAGCTAGTTAGGTGAGTAGATAGGAAGTTAGTTTGGTGGGTAGGTAGGTAGCTAGGTGGTAGGTTGGTAGGTAGGTGTGTAGGTAGGTAAGTAGGTAGGTAGATATATAGGTAGGTAGGTGGGTAGGTAGGTAGGTAGGTAGGTAGGTAGTTTGGTAGTTGGGATGATATGTATGTAGGTAAGTAGGTAGGTAGATAGGTGGATAGGTGGATAGGTAGTTATGTAGATATGTGGTAGGTAAGTCTGAAGGTAGGTAGGTAGGTAGGAAAGTAGGAAGGAAAGTAGGTAGTTCGGTATGTAGGTAGGAAAGTAGGTATGTATGTAGGTAGGTAGGTAGCTATGTGGCTAGGTAGTTAGGTAAGTAGGTAGGTATGTAATTAAGTAGGTAGTTATGTAAGTTGGTAGGAAGGTAATTAGGAAGGTATATAGGTAGGTATGTAGGTAGGTTAGTATGTAGGTAGGTAGATAGATACTTAGGTATGTATGTTGGTAGGTATTTAGGTAGGTATGTAGGTAGGAAGGTAGGTAGGTAGGTAGGTAGGTAGTTAGGTGGGTAGGTAGGTAGGTAGGTGGGTGGTTATATAGGTATGAAATTAGGGAGTTTGGTAGGTAGGTGAGTAGGTAAGTACTTAGTAGGTAGGTGGGTAGATCTGTAGGTAAGTGGGTAGGTAGGTGGGTGGGTAGGTAGGTGAGTATTTAGGTAGGTAGGTAAGTAGGAAGGAATGTAGGGAGGTAGTTATGTGGGTAGGTGGCTATGTAAGTAGGTAAATGGGTGTGGAGTTATTTAGGTGGGTAGGTATTAGTAGTAGCAGTAGTAGTAGTAGTAGAAATAATAGTAGTAGTGGTTGTGGGTGTGGTGGGGTTTTGGTGGTATTAGTAGTAGTAGTAGTATTATTGTTGGTGTTGGTGTTGGTGGTAATAGTAGTAGTAGTAGTAGTAGTAGTAGTAGTGGTGGTGGTGGTGGTGGCGATGTGGTGGTATTATTGGTAGTAGCAGTAGCAGTAGTCGTAGTAATAGTAGTGTTGTTTGTGGTAATAGTAGTTGTAGTAGTGGTGGTGGGGGTGGTGGTAGTATTAGTAGGAGCAGTAGTAGTAGTAGTAGTAGATTTGTTGGTGGTGGTGGTGGTAATAGTAGTAGTGGTAGTGGTTTTGTGGGTGGTGAGGTGGTGGTGTAATTAGTAGTAACATTCGTAGTAGTAGTATTAGTAGTAGTAGTAGTGGTGGTGGTGGTGGTTTTGGTAATTGTAGTAGTAGTTGTAGTGGTGGTGTTGAGGGTCGTGGGGTGTTGGTAGTAATAGTAGTAGCAGTATAAGTAGTAGTAATAATAGTAGTGATGGTGGTGGTGTTGTTGATAATATTAGAAGTAGTATTGGTGGTGGGGGTGTTGTAGTATTAGTAGTAGCAATAATAATAATAGTAGTAGTAATAGTAGTATTAGTGGTGGTGGTGGTGTTCGTAATAGTTGTAGTATTTGTAGAGGTGGTGGTGGGGGTGGTGGTAATATATGTAGTAGAAGTAATAATAGTGGTAGTAGTAGTAGTAGTAATATTTGTGATGGTGGTGGTGATTAAGGTTATAGTAGTAGTAGTAGAGTTGATGGTGGTGGTAGTATTAGTAGTAGTATTAGTAGTGGTGTTGGTGATGGTGGTGGTAATAGTAGTAGTTGTTGTAGTGGTGGTGGTGGGGATGGTGGGGTTTTGGTAGTATTAGTAGTAGTAGTTGTAGTACTAATAGTGGTGGTAGTGTTGGTAGTGGTAATGGTAGAAATAATAGTGGTTCTAGGGGTGGTGGGGTTGTGGTAGTATTAGTAGTAGCAGTAGTAGTTGTAGTAGTATAGGTGGTAGTGTTGGTGGTGGTGGTGGTGGCGGTAATAGCATTATTGGTGTTGGTGGTGGTGGGGGTGGTAGGGTGGTGGTAGTATTAGTAGTAGAAATTGTAGTAGTAATAGTAGTAGTAGTGGAGGTGGTGGTGGGCGTGGTGGGATTGTGGTAGTATTTGTAGTTTCAGTAGTAGTAGAAGTAGTAGTAGTAGTAGTAGTAGTAGTAGTAATGGTGGTGGTAATAGTACTAGTATTAGTAGTGGTGTTGGTGTTGGTGGGGTGGTGGTATTATTAGTAGTAGCAGTAGTAGTAGTAGTAGTGGTTGTGGTGGTGGTAATATTAGTAGTAGTAGTGGTGGTGGTGGGAGTGGTGCGGTGTTGGTACTATTAGTAGTAGCAGTAGTAGTACTAGTAGTAGTAATAGTAATGGCGGTGGTGGGGGTGTCGGGTTTGTCTTAATATTAATAGTAGTAATAGTAGTAGTTGTAGTAGTAGTAGTAGTAGTAGTAGTAGTGGTGGTGGTGGTCGTGGTGTTGGTGGTGTTGTGGTGGTAATAGTAGTAGTAGTAGTGGTGGTGGGGTTGGTGGAGTGGTGGTATTAATATTATTAGTAGTAGTAGTATTCGAAGTGTCATTTGTAGTAGTAGTTGTTGTAGTAGTGGTGGTGGTGGTGGTGTTTGTGATAATAGTAGTAGTAGTAGTGGTGGTGGTTGGGGTGGTGAGGTTTGGTGGTGCTGGTAATAGTAGTAGTAATAGTAGTGGTGTTGGTGGAGGTGTGGGTGGTTGTTAATATTAGTAGTAGCAGTAGTAGTAGTTGTAGTAGTGGTGGTGCGGATGGTGGTAGAATTAAGATTAGCAGCTGTAGTAGTAGTAGTAGAAGTAGTAGTGGTGGTGGTGTTGGTGGTGGTTGTAATATTAGTATTAATAGTGGAGGTGGGTGTGTTCGGGTGGTGGTAGTATTAGAAGTAGCAGTAGTAGTAGTAGCAGTGGTGGTGTTGTTGTTGTTGGTGGTGGTGGTGGTGGTGGTGTTGGTAATAGTGTTATTAGTAGTAGTAGTGTTGGTTGTGGTGGTGGGGTGGTTATAGTATTAACAGTAGCAGTAGTAGTAGTAGGGGAGGTGGTGGTGGTAATAATAGTAGTAGTAGTGGTGGTGGGGTGGTGGTATTATGAGTAGTAGCAGTTGTAGTATTAGTAGTAGTAGTAGTGTTGGTGGTGGTGGTGGTGGTGGTAATAGTAGTAGTAGTAGTAGTAGTGGTGTTGTTGGTGGTGGTGGGTTGGTGTTTGTATTAGTAGTAGCAGTAGTAGTAATAGTAGTAAAATTAGTAGTAGTAGTAGTAGTAGTAGTAGTAGTGTTAGTGGTGTTGGTGGAGTTGGTGGGGTGGTGGTAGCATTAATAGTAATGGCAGTGGTAGTAATAGTATTAGTGGTGGTGGTAGTGGTGGTAATATTAGTAGTAGTAGTGTTGGTGGGGGTGGAGGCAATATTAGTAGTAGTAGTAGTAGTAGTAGTAGTATTAGTACTTGTGGTGGTGGTGGTGGTAGTGGAGTGATGGTAGTGTTAGTAGTAGCAGTAATAGTAGTAGTATTAGTGATGGTGTTGGTGGTGGTGGTGTTAGTATTATTAGTAGTGGTGGTAGGTTTGGTGATTGTGGTGGGGTGGTGGTAGTATTAGTAATAGCATTAGTAGTAGTAGTAGTAGTAGTAATAGTAGTAGTGGTGGTGGTGGTGGTAATAGTAGTAGTAGTAGTGGTGTTGTAGATGGTGGGGTGGTGTAAGTATTAGTAGTAACATTAGTAGTAGTAGTAGTAGTAATAGTAGTAGTAGTGGTGGTGGTGGTTGTGGTAATACTAGTAGTATTAGTAGTGGTTGTGGGAGTGGTAGGTTGGTGGTAGTATTAGTAGTAGCAGTAATAGTAGTAGTAGTAGTAGCAGTGGTAGTAGTAGTGTTGGTGGTGTTGGTGTTGTTAATAGTATTAGTAGTAGTGTTGGTGGGTGTGGTGGTGTGGTGGTATTATTAGTAGCTGCAGTAGTGGTAGTAGTAGTTGTAGTAGTGGACGTGGTGGTGGTGGTGGTTATAGTAGTAGTAGTAGTAGTCGTGGTGGTTGGGTGTTAGTACTATTAGTTGTAGTAATATTAGTAGTACTAGTAGTAGGAATAGTGGTTTTAGTGGTGGTGGTGGTGGCGGTGGTGTGGTTGTGGTAGTATTAGTAGTAGCAGTAGTAGTAGTAGTAATAGTAGTGGTGGTGTTGGTGGTGGTGATGTTGGGGTTGCTTGTAATATTAGTAGTAGCAGTAGTAATAGTATTAATTGTATTAGTAGTAGTGGTGGTATTGGTTGTGGTGGGGGTGGTGGTTGTATTAGTAGTAGCAGTAGTAGTAGTAGTAGTAGTGTTGGTGGTGGTGGTTGTGGTAATAGTAGTAGTAGTAGTAGTGGTGGTGGGGGTGGTGGGGTGCAGGTAGAATTAGTACTAGCAGTAGAAGTAGTAGTGGTAGTAGTGGTGGTGATGGTGGTGTTAATTGTAATAGTATTAGTAGTATTAGTAGTAGTGTTGGTGGAGGTGGTGGGGTGGTGTTAGTTTTAGTAGTAGCAGTACTAGTAATAGTAGTAGTTATGGTGGTGTTGGTGGTGGTAATAGTAGTAGTAGTAGTAATGGTGGTGGTGGGGATGGTGGGGTGGTGGTAGAATTAGTTGTAGCAGTAGTACTAGTAATAATACTAGTGTTGGTGGTAGTGGTAATAGTAGTAGTAGTAGTAGCAGTAGCAGTAGTAGTAGTAGTACTAGTGGTGATGGTGTTGGTGGTGGTAATAGTAGTGGTAGTAGTAGTATTGGAGAGGTTGTTGGTGGTGGTAGTATTAGTAGTAGCAGTGGTAGTAGAAGTAGAAGTAGTAGTATTAGTAGTAGTGGTGGTGATGGTGGTGGTAATAGTAGAAGTAGTATTGGTGGTGGTGGGGTGGTAGTATTAGTAATAGCAGTAGTAATAATAATACGAGTAGTAGTAGTAGTAGTATTAATAGTAGTGGTGGTGGTGGTTGTTGTTGTAATAGTAGTAGAAACTTTGGTGGTGCGTGTGGTGGGTTCGTGGTATTATTACTAGTAGCAGTAGTATTATTAGTAGTATTAGTGGTGGTGGTAATAGTAGTAGAATTATTAGTGGTGGTGGAGTTGGTTGTGTGGTAGTGGTATTAGTAGTAGCAGTAGTAGTAGTATTAGTAGATGTAGTAGTTTTGGTGGTGGTGGTGGTGGTAATAGTAGTAGTAGTAGTGGCGGTTGTGGGGCTGGTGGGGTGGTGGTAGCATTAGTAGCAGTAGTAGTTGTAGTAGTAGTATTAGTGTTGGTGGTGTTGGTAAAAGTAGTTGTAGTAGGGGTGGAGGTGTTTGGGTTGGTGAAGTGGTGGAAGTATTAGTAGTAGAATTAGTAGTAATAGTAGTAGTATATGTATTAGTAGTAGTAGTGGTGTTAGTGGTGGTGGTGTTGGTAATAGTAGTAGTAGCGGTGGTGCGGGTGGGGGGTGGTGTTATTATTAGAAGTATTAGTAGCAGTATTATTAGTAGAATAGTGGTGGTGGTGGTAATAGTAGTAGTAGTAATAGTGGTGGTTTTGGGGTGGCGGTGTCTTGGTAGTATTAGTAGTAGCAGTAGTAGTAGTAGTAGTAGTAGTGATGGTGGGGGTGGTGGTGTTGGTGGTGGTGGTAGTGGTGGTTGTATTAATATTTATAGTAGTGGTGGTGGTGGGTATGGTTGGGTGGTGGTAGTTTTAGTAGTAGCAGTAGTAGTAGTAGTAGTAGTAGTAGTAGTAGTGGTGGTGGTTGTCGTGGTAAAAATAGTAGTAGTAGTGGTGTTGTGTTGGTGGGTTTGTTGTAGTATTTGTAGTAGCAGTAGTAGTAGTAGTAGTAGTATTGGTGGTGGTGGTGGTGCTGGTGGTGTTGGTAATAGTAGTAGTAGTAGTGGTGTTTGTGTTGGTGGGGTGGTGGTAGTATTAATAGTGGCAGTAGTAGTAGTAGTAGTAGTAGTGGTAGTGGTTGCGGTGGTAATAGTATTAGTAGTAGTTGCGGTGGGTGTGGTGAGATGGTGGTAGTATTAGTAGTAGCAGTAGTAGTAGTAGTAGTAGTAGTGGTTGTGGTGGTGATAATAGTAGTGGTAATAATAGTGTTGGTGGTAGGGGTGGTGGGGTGGTGGTAGTAGAAGTAGTTGCAGTAGTAGTAGTAGTAGTATTAGTAGTAGTAATTGTGGTGGTGGTGTTGGTGATTGTAGTAGTATTAGTGGTGGTGTGGGTGGTGAAGTGGTGGTAATTTTTATAGTAGCATTAGTATTAGTGGTAGTAGTAGTGGTGGTGGTGGTGGTGGTGGTGGTTGTGGTGGTAATATTAGTAGTTGTAATAGTGTTGGTGGTGGGGTTGGTGGGTTGGTTGTATTATTAGGAGTAGCAGTAGTAGTAGTAGTAGTAGTTTTAGTAGTAGTGGTGGTGGTGGTGGTGGTAATAGAAGTAGGAATAGTGGTGGTGGTGGTGTTTGTGTGTGGTGGTTGTATTATTACTGGCAGTAATAGTATTAGTAGTAGTAGTAGTAGTAGTAGTAGTAGTGCTATTAATAATAGTTATAGTGGTTGTGGGGGTGGTTGTGTTGTGGTAGTATTAGTAGTAGTAGCAGTATTATTAGTAGTAGTAGTGGTAGTAGTTTTAGTAGTAGTGGTGGTTGTGGTAGTAATAGTAGTAGTAGTAGTTGTGGTGTGGTTGGTGGTGTTGGTGGTAATATTAGTAGTTGTAGTAGTGTTGGTGGTGGGGTTGGTGGGTTGGTTGTAGTATTAGTAGTAGCAGTAGTAGTAGTAGTTTTAGTAGTAGTGGTGGTTGTGGTGGTAATAGTAGTAGTAGTAGTGGTGGTGAGGTTGGTGGTGGTGGTAATAGTAGTAATGTTATTGGTGGTATGGGTGGTGGTGTGGTGGTAGTATTAGTAGTAGCAGTAGCAGTAGTGGTAGTAGTAGTAGTGGGGGTGTTGTAATAGTAGTATTAGTACAAGTGGGGGCGTTTGGAGTGGTTGGGGTGGTGGTAAGAGTATTAGTAGTAGTAGTGGTGGTGGTGGGGATGGTGGTAGTATTAGTAGTAGCAGTAGTAGTAGTGGAAATAGAAGTAGTGGTAGTAGTAGTAGTATTAGAGCTAGTGGTGGTGGTAATATTAGTAGTATTAATGGTGGTGGGGGCTGTTGTTATAGTAGTTGTAGTATTAATGGTGGTTGTGGGTGTGGTGGGATGGTTGTATTATTAGTAGTAGCAGTAGTAGTAGTAGTTGTAGTAGTATTAATAGTGATGGTGGAAATAGTAGTAGAGTAGTAGTAGTAGTGGTCGTGGGGATGGTGGGACTGTGATAGTGTTAGTAGTAGCAGTTGTAATAGTAGTAGTAGTGGTATTGGTGAAGGAGGTTTTGGTGGTGGTGGTTATAGTAGTAATATTAGTGGTGGTGTTGGTGGTAGTGGGGTGTTGGTAGTTTTATTAATGGTAGTAGTATTGGTGGTATTGGTGGTGGTAATAGTAGTAGTAGTAGTGGTGGTGGAGGTGGTAGGGTTATGGTAGTATTAGTAGTAGCATTAGTAGTAGTAGTAGTGGTGGTGTTGGTGGTGGTGGTGGTAATAGTAGTAGTAGTAGTAGTAGTGGTTGTGGTAGGTGTGGTGGTAGTATTAGTAGTAGCAGTGGTAGTATTAGTAGTAGTTGTAATATTAGTAGTAGTAGTGGTGTTGGTAGTAGTAGTGATAGTAGTGGTGGTGGGAGTTTTGTTTTGGTCGTAGTATTAGAAGTAGCAGTAATATTAGTAGGAGTGATGGTGGTGGTGGTGTTGTTAATATTAGTAGTAGAAATAGTAGTTGTGGGGAGGTGGTTCTATTAATAGTAGCAGTAGTAGAAGTAGTAGTAGTAGTAGTAGTAGTAGTAGTAGTAGTAGTAGTAGTATTAGTGGTGGGGTGAGGTGTTGTTAATATTAGTAATATTATTGTCGGTGGGGTTGGTGGTGGTGTTAATAGTAGCAGTAGTAGTAGTGGAGTTGGTTGGGGTGGTGGTGGGTTTGGTGGTGGTGGTGGTGGAGTGGTTCTAGTATTAGCATTAGCAGTAATAGTATTAGTAGTAGTAGTATTAGTAGTAGTGGTAGTGGTGGTGGTGAGGGTGGTGGGTTGTTGTTGGTAATCGTAGTAGTAGCAATAGTAGAAGTAGTAATAGTAGTAGTGATGGTGATGGTGGTGGTGGTAATAGTAGCAGTACTACTGTTGGTGGGGTTGGTGTGGTGTTGGTAATATTTGTATTAGCCGTGGTAGTAGTTATAGTAGTAGTGTTGTTGGTAGTGGTGGTGGTGGTGGTAAAAGTAGTAGTAGTAGTGGTGGTGATGTGGTGGGGGTGTTGTGGTAATATGATTATTAACAGTAGTAGTAGTTGTAGTTGTAGTAGTAGTGGTAGGAGTGGTGGTTGTAATAGTAGTAGTAGTAGTGGTGGTGGGGGTGGTGGTGTGGTGGTAGTACTATTAGTAATATTAGTAGTAGTAATAATAGTATTAGTAGTAGTCGTAGTAGTAGTAGTGGTAGTGGTGGTGGTGTTGTTAATAGTATTATTAGTAGTGGTGGTGGTGGTGGTGGGGTGGTGGAAATATTATTAGTAGCAATAGTAGTAGTAGTATTAGTAGTAGCATTAGTAGTAGTAGAAGTAATAGAAGTGGTGGTGGTGGTTGTAGTAGCAGTAGTAGTAGTAGTGGTGATGGTGGGGGTTGTGGGGTGGTGGTAGCATTAGTAGTAGCAATAGTAGTAGTAGTAGTAGTGGAGGTGTTGGTGGTGGTGGTGGTGGTGGTGGTGTTGGTAATAGTATTAGTAGTAGTAGCAGTAGTGATGGTGCGTGTGGTGTTGCGGTTTTGCTATTAATAGTAGCAGTAGTAGTAGTATTAGTAGTATTGTAGTGGTTGTGGTGGTAATAGTAGCAGTAGTAGTGGTGGTTTTGGAGGTGTGGTGTTGGTAGTATTTGTAATAGCAGTAGTAGTAGTAGTAGTAATATTAGTAGAAGTAGTATTGGTGCTGGTTGTGGTGGTGATATTTGTAGTAGTGGTGGTGGTTTTGTAGGTAATAGTAGTAGTAGTATTAGTGGTGGTGGTGGTGGTAATGGTGGTAGTATTAGTAGTAGCAGTAGTTGTAGTACTTGTAGTAGTAGTATTAGTAGTAGTAATGGTGGTGGTGGTGTTAATAGTAGTAGCAGTAGTGGCGGCGGGGGAGGTGGAATGGTGGTAGTATTAGTATCAGCAGCAGTAGTATTAGTAGTAGTGTTAGTGTCGGTGTTGGTGGGGTGGTGGGTTGTGGTAGTAGTAGTAGTAGTAGTGGTGGTGGTTGTGGTGGTGGTAATAGTAGTAGCAGTAGTGTGAGTGAGGATGGTGGGGTAGTGATAGTTTTATTAGTAGCAGTAGTAATAGTAGTGGTGGTGGTGGTGGTGGTGGTGGTGTTAATAGTAGTAGTAGTAGTGTTGTTGGGGGTGGTGTGTTGGTGGTAGTATTAGTAGTAGCAGTAGTAGTAGTAGTAGTGTTGGTATTTGTGATAATATTAGTGGTAATAGTGGGGGGTGTTGGTGTTGTGGTAGTATTAGTAGTAGCAGTAGCAGTAGTAGTAGTAGTAGTGGTGGTGGTGGTGTGGGTTGTGGTGGTGGTAATTGAAATAGTATTACTAGTGGTGTTGTTTGGGGTAGTGGGGTTGTGATGGTGGTAATAGAAGTAGTAGTAGTAGTAGTGCTGGTGGTGTTGGTGGTAATAGTAATAATGGTGGTGGGGGTGGTGGGGTTGTGGTAGTATTAGTAGTGGCAGTAGTAGTAGTAGTAATATTAGTGGTGGTGGTGGTAATAGTAGTAGTAGTAGTGGTGGTGGGTTTGGTAGTAATAGTAGTAGTAGTGGTGGTGGTGGGAGAGTTGGTTTGGTGGTTTTATTAGTAATATTAGAAGTAGTATTGGTGGTGGTGTTGGTTGTGGTGGTAATAGTAGTATTAGTGGTGTTTGGGATGGTGGGGTGGTGGTAGTATTAGTAGTAGCAATAGTAGTATAAAGAGTAGTGGTGTTTTTGTTGTTGGTGGTGATGGTGGTGATAATAGTATTAGTAATACTAATGGTGGTTGTTGGGTTTGTGGGGTGGTGGTAGTAGTAGTAGTAGTACTAGTAGTAGTAATATTTGTAGTGGTGTATGTGGTAAAATTTTTCGTAGTAGCAGTATTAGTTGTATTGCTAGTAGCATTATTATTAGTTGTAGTAGCAGTAGTAATGTTGTTGGTGGTGGTGGTAATAGTAGTAGTAGGGTGTGGTGGTGGGTGTGGTGGGGTTGTGGTAGTATTAGTAGTGGCAGTAGTAGTAGTAGTAGTGGTAGTGTTTGTAATAGTAATAGTGGAAGTGGTGGTGGGATTGGTGGTAATAATAGAAGTAGTAGTGGTGGTTGAGGGTGTGGTGGGGTGGTGGAATTATTATTATTATTAGTAGCAGGAGTGGTAGTGGTGGTTATGATAGTAGTAATAGTGGTGGTGGGTGTGTTGGTAATAGTAGTAGTAATAGTAGTAATGTTGGTGGGGTGGTGGGATTGTGGTAGTATTATTAGTAGCATTAGTATTAGTAGTGGTGGTGGTAGTGGTGGTGGTGGTAATAGTATTATTTGTAGTAGTGTTGGTTGGGGGGTGGTGGTATTATTATTATTATTATTATTATTAGAAGTAATTATGGTGGTGGTGCTAATAGTATTATTAGTTGTGTTAGTGGGGTAGGTGTGGTTGTGGTAGAAATAGTAGTAGCAGATGTAGTAGTAATATTAGTAGTAGCATTAATGGTAGTAGTAGTGGTAGTTGTGGTAGTTAGTTTGGTGTGTTTTTGGTGGTGGTATTAATAGTAGTAGTAGTAGTAATGTTGGAGGTGGGGGTGGTGTGGTGTTGGTAGTATTAGTAGTAGCAGTAGTAATAGTAGTAGTATTAGTAGTAGAAGTAGTGGTAGCGGTGGTAATATTAGTAGAAGTAGTGGTGGTGTGGTTGGTGGTGTGGTGGTAATATTATTAATAGCAGTATTAGTAGTAGTAGTAGTATTGGTGGTAGTGGTGGTGGTAATAGTAGTAGTAGTAGTAGTGGTGGTGGTGGGGGTGGTGGTAGTATTAGTAGTAGCAGTAGTAGTAGTAGTAGTAGTAGTAGTAGTAGTGGTGGTGGTGTTGGTAATAGTAGTGGTAGTAGTGGTGGTGGAAGTGTTGGGGTGGTGGTAGTATTAGTAGTAGTAGTAGTAGTAGGAGTGGTGATGGTGGTGGTGTTGGTAATAGTATTAGTAGTAATAGTAGTGGTGATGAGGGTGGTGGGGGGTGGTTGTATTAATAGTAGCAGTAGTAGAAGTAGTAGTAGTAGTAGTAGTAATAGTACTAGTGGTGGGGTGGGATGTTGTTAATATTAGTAGTAATATTGGTGGTGGGGTTGGTGGTGTTGGTAATAGTAGTAGTAGAGTTTGTGGGTGTGGTGGTGGGGGTGATTGTGGGGATGGGGGTGGGGGTGGTGGTGGGGTTGGTGGGATTGTGATAGTATTAGTAGTAGCAGTAGTAGTAGTAGTAGTAGTAGTAGTAGTATTATTAGTAGTAGTGGTAGTGGTGGTGGTGGATTGTTGGTAGTATAAGTAGTAGAGGCAGTTGTAGTAGTAGTAGTAGTAGTAATAGTAGTGGTATTGGTGGTAGTGGGGATGGTGGTGGTAATAGTAGTAGTAGTAGTATTAGTGGTCGTGTGTGTGGTGGGGTGGTGGTATTAGTTGTAGCAGTAGAATTTTTAGTAATATTATTAGTGGTGTCGACGTTGGTGGAGGTAATAATATTAGTAGTAGAAGTAGTGTTGGTGGTGGTGGTGTTAGGGAGGTGGTAGTATTAGTAGTAGCAGTAGTAGTAGTAGTAATAGTAGTAGTAGTATTAGTAGTGGTAGAATTGGTGGTGTGGTTGGTGGTAATAGTAGTAGTAATGATGGTGGTGGGTGTGTTGCGGTAGTGGTAGTAATAGTAGGAGCAGTAGTAGTAGTAGTAGTAGTAGTAGTAGTGGTGGTGGTGGTGGTGGTGGTGGTGGTGGTAAGCGTAGCAGTACTAGTGGTGGTGATGGGGGTAGTGGTGTGGTGTTAATATTATTATTAACAGTAGTAGTAGTAGTATTATTAGTGGTAGGGGTGGTGGTGGTATTATTAGTAATAGTAGTGATGGTGGGGATGGTGGGATGGTATTATTATTATTAGTAGTAATAGTAGTAGTAGTAGTAGTACTAGTAGTAGTAGTAGTGGTAGTTGTGGTGGTGTTGGTAATAGTAGTATTACTAGTGGTGGTGATGGTGGTGGCGTGGTGGAATTATTAATAGTAGCAATAATAGTAGTGGTAATTGTATTAGCATTAGTAGTAGTAGAAGTAATAGAAGTGGTTGTGGTGGTGGTGGTTGTAATATTAGTAGTAATAGTAGTTGAGGTGGTGGGGGTGGTGGGGTGGTGGTAGTATTAGTAGTAGCAGTAGTAGTAATATTATTAGTGATGGTGTTGGTGGTGGTTGTGGTTGTGGTGATGGTGGTGGTGGTGTTGTTAATAGTAGTAGTAGTCATGGTGCGGGTGGTAGTGCGTTGGTGGTATTAATAGTAGCAGTAGTAGTAGTAGTTTTGTAGTGGTGGTGGTGGTAATAGTATTAGTAGTAGTGGTGGTTTTGGTGGTGTGGTTGTGGTTTTATTAGTAATAGCAGTAGTAGTAATTGTAGTAGTGGTAGTAGTATTAGTAGTAGTAATAGTAGAAGTAGTGGTGGTGCTGGTGGTGGTGGTGGTGGTGTTGATATTAGTAGTTGTGATGGTGGTTTTGGTGGTAATATTAGTAGTAGTAGTAGTGGTGGTGGGGGTGGTGTGGTGGTGGTAGTATTAGTATTAGCAGTAGTAGTAGTAGTAGTAGTATTATAGATGGGGTGGTGGTGGTGGAGATGGTAGCAGTAGTAGTAGTAGTAATGGTGGTGGTGGGGATGGTGTTATTAATAGTAGTAGCAATATTAGTAGTACTTATAGTAGTAGTAGTAGTAGTAGTGGTGGTGGTGGTGTTAATAGTAGTATTAGTATTGGTGGTGGGGGTTGTGGAGTGGTGGTAGTATTAGTAGTAGCAGCAGTAATAGTAATAGTATTGGTAGTGTCGTTGGTGGTGGGGTTGTTGGGTTGTGGTAGTAGTAGTAGTAGTAGTGGTGGATATGGTGGTGGTAACAGTTGTAGTAGTAGTGTTGGTGGGGGTGTTTGGGTGGTGATAGTTTTATTAGTAGCAGTAGTTATAGTAGTGCTGGTGTTGATTGTAATAATAGTAGTAGTAGTGTTGTTGGGGGTGTTGGGTTGGTGGTAGTATTAGTAGTAGAAGTAGTAATTGTCGTAGTAGTAGTAATATTAGTGGAGGTGTTGCGGGTGGTGGGGTTGTAGTAATATTAGTAGTAGCAGTAGCAGTAGTAGTAGTGTTAGTAGTGGTGTTGGTTGTGGTAATTTTGGTAGTAATAGGGGTGGGGGTGTTGGGATGGTGGTAGTATTAGTAGTGGGAGTAGCAGTAGTAGTATTAGTAGTGGTGTTTGTGGTGGTTGTTGTGGTGGAGGTAATAGTAGTAGTAGTACTAGTGGGGTTTTTTTTGGCGTGGTGGGGTTGTGGTGGTGGTAATAGTAGTAGTAGAAGTATTGCTGGTGCTGTTGGTGATAATAATTGTAGTGGTTGTAGGGATGGTGGGGTTGTGGTAGTATTAGTGATGGGAGTAGTAGTAGTAGTAATAGTAGTAGTATTATTAGTGGTTGTGGTGGTAATAGTAGTAGTAGTACTGGTGGTGGGTTTGGTGGTAATAGTAGTAGCAGTAGTGTTGGTGGTGGTTGTGTTGGGGTGGTGGTATTACTAGTAATATTAGTAGTAGTATTAGTGGTGTTGGTGGTTGTGGTGGTAATAGTAGTAGTAGTGGTGGTGGGGTTAGTGGGGTGGTGGTAGTATTAGTAGTAACAATAGTAGTAAAATTAGTGTTGGTGATGGTGGTGATAATAGTATTAGTAGTAGTAATGGTGGTTGTGGGTTTGGTGTGGTGGTGGTAGTGTTAGTAGTAGTAGTAGTAGTAATATTAGTAGTGGTGGAGGTGTTAAAATTATTAGTAGTAGCAGTAGTAGTTTAATTGGTATTAGCATTATTAGTGGTAGTAGTAGCAGTAGTAATGTTGTTGGTGGTGGTGGTGTTGTGGTAGTGTTAGTATTGTCAGTTGTAGTAGTAGTAGTGGTAGTGGTTGTAATAGTAGTAGTAGAAGAAGTGGTGGGAGTGGTGGTAATAGTAGTAGTAATAGTAGTGTTGGTGGTAGTGGTGGTAATAGTAGTAGTAATTGTAGTGGCGGTTGTTGTGGTAATAGTAGTAGTAGTAGTGGTGTTGGTGGGGTGGTGGAGTGGTGTTAGTATAATTAGTAGCATTAGTAGTAGTAGTGGTGGTGGTGGTGGTATTATTATTATTATTATTATTAGTTTTGTTGGTGGTGGAAATATTAGTATTAGCAGTGGTGGTGGGGGTGGTGGTGGTGGTGGTAATAGTAGTAGTAATAGTAGTATCGGTTGTCGTGGTGGGTGTGGTGGGGTGTTGTTAATATCAGTAGTAGTATTGTTGGTGGGGTTGGTGTCGGTGGTAATAGTAGTAGTAGTATTAGTGAAGGTGGTGGTGTTGTTGGTGTGTGTGGGGGGGGTGGTAGTGGGGGTGGTGGTATTATTAGTGTTAGCAGTAGTAGTAGTTGTAGTATTAATAGTAGTAGTGGTAGTGGTGGAGGTGGGGGTGGTTGTTTTTTGGTAGTATTATTATTAGTAGTAATAGTAATAGTAGTAGTAGTAGTAGTGTTATTGGTGGTGGTGGGGTTGGTGGTGGTTATATTAGTAGTAGTAGTAGTAGTAGTAGTAGTAGTGTTGTTTGTGGTGGGGTGGTGATATTAGTAGTTGCTGTAGTATTATTAGTAGTATTAGTAGTGGTGTCGATGGTGGTGGTGGTAATAATAGTAGTAGTAGTAGTAGTGGTGATGGTGGGGGTGTTGGGTTGGTGGTAGTATATGTAGTAGCAGTAGTAGTATTAGTAGTAATAGTAGTAGTAGTATTAGTAGTGGTAGTGGTGTTGGCGTGGGTGGTGGGGTGGTGGAAGTATTAGTATTAGCAGTAGTAGTAATAGTAGTAGAAGTGGTGGTAAGGGTGGTTGTGTGGTGGTAGTATTAGTAGTAACAGTTGTATTAGAATTAGTAGTAGTAGTGGTGGTGTTGGTGGTGGTGGTTGTAATAGTAGTAGTAGTAGTTGTACTGGTGGTGGGGGTGTTGGGGTGGTGGTTGTATTAATAGTAGCATTAGTAGTAGTAGTAGTGGTAGTAGTAGTGGTGGTGGTGGTTGTGATTGTAGTATTAGTAGTTGTAGTAGTGGTGGTGGTGATGGTGTTGTTGGGGTGGTGGTAGTATTAGTAGTAGTATTAGTAGTAGTAGCATTAGCATTAGTTGTAGTAGTGGTGGTGGTGGTGGTAATAGTAGTAGTAGTAGTATTAGTGTTGGTGGTGGGGGTGGTGGGATTCAGGTAATATTACAAGTAGTCGTAGTAGTAGCAGTAGTTGTAGTAGTATTGGTGGTGGTGGTGGTGTTATGTTGGTGATAGTAGTAGTAGATGTAGTGAAGTTGTTGCGGGTGGTTGGTTGGTGGTATTATTAGTAGTAGTATTAGTAGTAATAGTGGTGGTGGTGGTAGTAATATTAGTATTAGTAAGAGTGGTTCTGGTGGGGGTGGTGTAGTGTTGGTAGTATTAGTAGTAAGTGTAGTAGTATTAGTAGTAGTAGAAGTAATAGTGGTGGTTGTGGTGGTAATAATATTAGTATTAGTGGTGGTGGTGTGTTTGTTGAGGTGGTGGTAGTATTATTATTATTATTAGTAGTAGTAGTAGAAGTAGTAGTAGCTGTAGTGGTGTTTGTGGTGGTGGTAATAGTAGTAGTAATATTGGTTTTGGGTGTGGTGCGGTGTTGGCATTATTAGTAGTAGCAGTAGTATTAGTAGTAGTAGTAGTAGTTGTAGTGGTGGTGGTGGTGGTGGTGGTGGAGGCGGTAATATTATTGGTGGTGTTGGGGGTGGTATTATTAATAGTAGCAGTAGTAGTATTAGTAATAGTAGTAGTAGTAGTGGTGGTGGTGGTGGTGGTGGTTTGGTGGTAGTATTAAAAGTAGTAGTAGTAGTAGTGGTGGTAATTGTAGTGGTATTAGTGGTAGTGGGGTTGGTGTATTGGTGGTAGTATAAGTTATAGCAGTAGTACTAGTAGTAATGGTAGTATAGGTGGTGGTAGTGATGGTGTTAATATTAGTAGTATTAGTAGTGGTGGTGGTAGTGGTGGTGGGGTGGTGGTAGTATTATTATTGTTAGCAGTAGTAGTAGTGGTGGTGGTAATATTAGTAGTATTTTTGGTGGTGGGGTTGGTGGTGTGGTGGTAAAATTAGTAGTATCAGTAGTAGTAATATTAGTAGTAGAATTGCTGGTTGTGGTGGTAATAATAATAGTAGTGGTAATGGTGGTGTTGGGGGTGGTGGGATGGTGGCAGTATTAGTAGTAGCAGTAGTAGTAGTAATTGTAGAAGTATTAGTACTAATAGCAGTAGTGGTACTAATTGTGGTGGTGGTGGTAATATTAAGAGTAGTAGTGGAGATGGTGGTGTTGGGGTGGTGATAGTATTAGTAGTAGTAGTAGTAGTGGAGGTGGTGTTGTGTTGGTAGTATTAGTATTAGTAGTAGTAGTAGTAATAGTAATAGTTGTAGTAGTGGTAGTGGTGGTGGAGGAGGTGGATTGGTGATGGTAGAATTAGTATTAGCAGTAGTAGAAGTAGTAGTAGATGTAGTAGTGTTTGTGGTGGTGGTAATAATTGTATTAGTAGTGGTGGGGTGGTTGTATTATTAGTAGTAGCAGTAGTAGTATTAGTATTGTTGTTGATGGTGGTGGTGTTAATAGTAGTAGTAGTAGTGGTGGTGAGGTTGGTGTGGTTGTTGTAGTATTAGTAATAGTAATAGTAGTAGTAGTAGTAGTAGTAGTGGTGGTGGTGATTGTTATAGTAGTTTTAGTGGTGGTGGAGTTGGTGGTGTTGTGGTAGTATTAGTAGTAGCAGTATTAGTAGTAGTATTAGTGATGGTGGTGGTGGTAATATTAGTAGTAGTAGTAATAGTGTTGGTGGGAGTGGTGTTGTTGTGGTAATATTAGTAGTAGCATTAGTAGTATTGGTATTGGTTGTAATGGTGATGGGGTTGGTGGTGGTGGTGGTAATAGTAGGACTTGTAGTAGTGGTGGTTTTGAGGGTGGTGGGCTGGCGGTAATATTAGTAGTAGTAGTAGGAGTAGTAGTAGTAGTGTTTGTGGTTATGTTGGTAATAGTATTAGTAGTGGTGGTGGAGTTGGTTGTATGGTGGTAGTGTCAGTAGTAGCAGTAGTAGTTGTAGTAGTAGTAGTGGTGGTGGTGGTGGTGGTTGTGGTAATAGTAGTAGTAATAGTGTTTTTAGGGTTGGAGGGTGTGGTGGTATTATTAGTAGTAGCAGTACTGGTAGTAGTAGTAGCAGTAGTAGTAGTAATAATAGTAGTGGTGGTGGAGGTGGTAATGGTAGTAGTAGTAGTGGTGGTGGGTATGGTGGGGTTTTGGTTGTATTAGTAGTAGCAGTAGAAGTATTAGTAGTAGTAGTTGTAGTTGTGGTGGTGTGGTGGTAATAGTAGTGGTGGTGGTGGGGATTTTGGCGTTGTGGTTGTATTAGTAGTAGCAGTAGTAGTAGAAGTAATAGTAATAGTAGTAGTAGTAATGGTGGTGGTGGTGGTAATAGTATTAGTAGTTGTGGGGGTGGGGGTGTGGTATTTGTGGTAGTAATAATAGTAGCAGTAGTACTAGTAGTAGTAGTAATATTGGTGGTGGTGGTGGTGGTGGTTATAGTAGTAGTGGTAGTAGTAGTGGTGGTGTTGGTGGTGGTGGTGTGGCGGTATTATTATTATTATTATCATTATTATTAGTAGTGGTGGTGGTAGTGGTGGTGGTAGTGTTGGTGGTAATACTTGTATTATTATTGGTGGTGGGGGTGGTGGTATGGTGGTAGTATTAGTAGTAACAGGAGTAGTAATAGTAGTAGTAGAATTCGTGGTGGTGGTGGTGGTAATAGTAGTAGTAGTATTAGTGGTGATGGTGTGGCTGTTGGGGTGTTGGTAGTATTAGTAGTAGCAGGAGTAGTATTATTTATATTAGTAGTAGTAGTAGTAGTAGTAATAGTAGTTGTGTTAGTAGTTGAGGTGGTGTTAGTAATAGTAGTAATTGTAGTGGTGGTGGGGGAGGTGGAGTGTTGGTAGTATTAGTAGTAGCAGTAGTAGAAGTATTAGTTGTGGTGTTAGTGGTGTTGGTGGTGGTGGTGTTGTATGTGGGGTGTTTTAGTATTAGTAGTAGTAGTGGTAGTAGTAATAATACTAGTAGTATCAGTTTTAGTTATGGTGGAGGTGTTGGTGGGGTGGTGGTAGTGTTAGTAGTAGCAGTAGTATTTGTGGTAGTGGTGGTGTTGGTGGTGGTAATATTAGTAGGATTATTGGTGGTGCGGTAACTAGTGTGGTGGATATATTAGTACTAGCAATATTATTAGTTGTAGTGGAAGAAGTGATGGTGGTAATAGTAGCATTATTAGTAGTAATGTTGGTGGTGGTGGTAATAGTAGTATAAGTAGTGGTGGGGGGGGGTAGTAGTATTAGTAGTAGCAGTTGAAGTAGCAATTGTAGAAGTAGTGGTGGAGGTGGTGGTAATAGTATTATTAGTAGTAGTGGTGTGGTGGTTGTATTAGTAGTAGTAGTAGTAGCTTGTAGTAGTAATAGTAGTAGTAGGAGTAATGGTGGTGGTTGTTGTAATAGTAGTAGTAGTGGTTTTGGGGGTGGTGGACTGGTGATAGTATTAGTAGTAGCAGTAGTATTAATAGTAGTAGTAGTAGTAGTGGTGGTGGTGGTGGTAATATTAGTATTAGTAGTAGTAGTTGTGGTGTTGGGAGTGTTTGATTTGTGGTTGTATTAGTATTAGCAGTAGTAGTACTAGTAATAGTAGTGTTCATGGTGGTGGTAATAGTATTAGTAATAGTGGTGGTGGTAGTATTAATAGTAGCAGTGGTAGTAGTAGTAATATTGAAGGTGGTGGTGGTGTTGGTGATGGTGATAATAGTGGTAGTAGTAGTAGTGGTGATGGGGGTTTGGTTAGTTGGTGGTAGTAATAGTAGTAGTAGTATTAGTGATGGTGGGGGTGGTGGGGTGATGGTAGTACTAGTAATAGCAGCAGTAGTAATAGTAGTAGCGGTAATGTTGGTGGTTGTGGTAAGAGTAGAAGTAATAGTGGTGGTGGGATGGTGTGTTTGTGGTTGTATTATTAGTAGCAGTAGTAGTAGTAGTAGTGTTTGTAGTGGTGGTGGTTGTGTTGGTGGTAATAGTAGTACTAGTAGTAGTGGTGGTTTTGGGGTTGGTGAGTGGTGGTAGTATTAGTAGTACTAGTAGTAGTAGTACTAATAGTAGTAGTAGTAGTATTAGTAGTAGTCTTGGTGGTGGTAGTAATGGTAATAATAGTAGTGGTAGTGGTTGGTGGGGGTGGTGAGGTTGGTGTTTTGGTGGTAGTATTAGTAGTTGCAGTAGAAGTAGTAGTAGTAGTAGTAGTAGTGGTGGTGGTGTTCGTAATATTAGAAGAAGTATTGGTGTTGGGGGTGGTGGAGTGGTGGTAGTGTTAGTAGTAGCAGTAGTAGTATTAGTAGTACTAGTAGTGTTGTTGGTGGTGGTGTTAATAGTATTAGTAGTAGTGTTGGTGTTGTGTTGGGAGATTTTTAGTAGCAGTATTAGTAGTAGTAGTGGTTGTATAGTTGGTTGTGGTGGTTTTGGTAATAGTTGTAGTAGTAGTAGTAATTGTGGTGGTGGGTGTGGGGTGTTGGTGGTAGTATTAGAAATAGCAGTAGTAGTAGTAGTAATAGGAGAAGTAGTAGTGTTGGTGGTGGTAATAGTAGTAGTAGTAGTAGTGGTTAGTGTGTCGGTTGTATTAGTAGTAGCAATAGTAGTAGTAGTGGTAGTAGTAGTAGAAGTAGTGGAGGTGGTGGTGGTAATAGTAGTAGTAGTAGTAGTGGTGGTGGGGTTGGTGGGGGTTGTGGGGTGGTGGTAGTATTAGTAGTAGCTGTAGTAGTAGAATTAGTTGTATTGGTGGTCGTGGTTGTAATAGTAGTAGCAGTAGTGGTGTTGGGATGGTGTGGTGGTGTTAGTATTAGTAGTAGCACTAGTAGTAGTAGTAGTTTCAGTAGTGGTGGTTGACGTGTTGGTGGTAATAGTAGTACTAGTAGTAGTGGTGGTTTCGGGGGTGGTCGAGGTTGTGGTATTATTAGTAGTAGGAGTAGTAGTAGTAGTAGTAGTAGTGGTTGTGGTGGTGGTGGTAATAGTAGTAGTATTAGTGGTATTGGGGGTTTTGGGGTGGTGGTAGTGTTAGTAGTAGCAGTAGTAATATTAGTATTAGTAGTGGTGGTGGTGTTGGTATTGGTTGTGGTGGTAAGAATAGTAGTAGTTGTGGTGGGGTTGGTGGGGTTGTGGTAGTATTAGTAGTAGCAGTAGTAGTAGTAATAGTATTAATAGTAGTAGTGGTGATCGTGTTGGTGGTAATAGTAGTAATAGTGGCGTTGGAGTGTGTGGTGGATTGGTGGTAGTATTAGTAGTAGCATTAGTAGTAGTAGTAGTGGTGGTGGTGGTGGTGGTAATAGTAGTTTTATTAGTGGTGGTGGTTTGGTGGTGTTGTGGTAGTATTAATAGTAGCAGTAGTAGTAGTAATAGTAGTAGTAGTAGTAGTGATGGTGGAGGTGTTGTTGGTGGTGTTGGTAATTTTAGTAGTAGTAGTATTGGTGATGGAGGGGTTGGAGGGGTGTTGGTAGCATTAGTAGTAGCAGTAGATGTAGTATTGAAGTTGTTGGTGGTGGTATTACTAGTAGTAGTGGTGGTGGGGGTTGTGGGGTTGTGGTAGTATTAGTAGTAGTAAAAGTAGTAGCAGTAGTATTAGTAGTAGAGTTGGTGATGGTGTTTGTGGTAATAGTAGTAATAGAAGTGTTGGTGTTGAGGGTGGTGCGGTGGTGGTAGTATTATTAGTGGCATTAGTAGTAGTAGTGGTGGTGTTGGTAGTGGAGGTAATAGTAGTTGTAGTAGTATTGTTGGTTTTGTGGGTTGTTGGGTGTTGGTAATATTAGTAATAATAATAGTAGTAGTACTTTTTGTAGTGGTGGTGGTGTTGGGGGTGATGGAGTGATGGTAGTATTAATAGTAACAGTAGTGTTAGTGGTGGTATTGGTGGTGGGGTGATAGTAGTGTTAGTAGTAGCAGTAGTGGTAGTAGTAGTAGCAATAGTATTACTGGTGGTGTTTG
>Ga0123354_10002992_pt1 | contig 23006 bp, 14 predicted proteins | sample TergutLab28metaG_2_FD_97872 | JGI IMG/M metagenome (GOLD analysis project Ga0123354, IMG submission 97872) | Labiotermes labralis P4 segment gut microbial communities from Petit-Saut dam, French Guiana - Lab288 P4 | ecosystem: Host-associated > Arthropoda: Insects > Digestive system > Gut ... | reverse complement strand
TGAGGTCATTAAACTTGGCCACCTGATTCTTCATGACCGCCGTGCAGTTTCGAAGCTCCGCACAGTAGTTCTCGTCGTTGCCCGCCCGCACAGTGACCAGGGTGCCGTCCAACACGTCCCCCAAGGCCACCACTTTGAAGGCGACAGGCAGAGTCTTGTTGGATCGCCAGTGTGGCGGAAGGACCGTACACACGAAGTGGGGGCTTCCCGTCCGGACAAGTTCACCAGGATGTTCCGACAAGAAGTCTCCCAATGTCCTCTCCGCCAAGATATCGGATGTCATCTTAGTGTAAGTGTCATTGAGGACGTTACCACTTCCGGCGCTACTCCCTTCAGGAGACGCAGCGGCCGTTGTGGCACCCCCTGTATTTGCCGTCAGGTGCATCGGGTCGACGACGCTAAGTGACGAAGATGTGGCAGGGCGCCGGAAATCGCCCCTGCAAGACGGATTATGGCCGCTAAGGACACCGCCGGTCTCTTTGCTGCAGTCTGAAGTGACTGCGGCCGCAGACAAAGTCTTGGTGCCCCAAATTGTGACGTCTGACGCAATGTCTCCTGTGAACCAAGAGGAGGGTATTACCCCTACCTCCTCTTCCCCACACACACGATCACGCGGAAAACACTGACTTGAATAATAGTTTCGGGTTGTTAATCACCATGTCATTTTTTCTGAGACCTGTAACACTTCACTCTACATTTCTGTTTTGATTGCTGGTCACAAAGATCGGCATTTACCATGTAACACCATTTTCCTACATACGTTGTCCCAGGTTCGTTTCGACTATTTCAGACGAGTAAACAAACACACGAACGTTTTTCGGTTCCTAACAGAGCCTCTTCTCTAGTTCGGCCGTTCCTTGCAAGGTTTATTCACTTCACATGTTAAAAAAGACCACGCGGTAGTCATTTGTTGTTCCAATGTGTCAACAATAATTACCTGTGACAGAGCGGGTTAGGGAGACGCCACGTTGTCCTATTTGAAACTTCCAGCACGTCGCATCCCTGACAACGATGCCGGACGCCGCGGCGCACGTGTTGATAGATTGGGGGGAGAAATTGTCTTCACGCAGCGTCGGTTGTCATGGTGGATGCTGAGAGTTGTTCACTTCTTTTCCCCACTTGTTTTATGAATGGGGAAAAAAAAGAGAGACGTCCCTTCTCGCGATCACGTCGCGTTCAGCGAGGGGCGGAAGGGTGAAGGGGGGGTGGAAAAAATGAATGAATCCGCGGGAGTTTGAAAAAAGAAGAACGCAGTACACAAATAACTCTTTTTTATGAATGACAAACTGTAGAAATGTGTTCCGAGAGGCGACACAAGTCCGAAGAAGTTAAGACGTTTGATTCAACTTATGTTTAAAAACTGACATTTCTTGAAGGACTGGGAAACTGTTGATTATGTTATTCTGTCACTGAATGCCTTCGGTTCTTCCAGCTTCACCGAGACGGAAGTTTGGTTGTGTGCAGAACTTTATTCACACTTGGTGTAACCTTAAAGTAGCCTTCGCTGAGAGCCAGACATGTCGACGTGCCGGCTTAATCGGCGATGCACCAATTAGCAAATGTTCAAGTACTCTTGTTCACACGGTCTCTTCACAGCCACTGAGGAGATGCGTGTGTGTGTGTGTGTGGCAGCCTGCTGGACGTCAGCCCACTTCCTTGTTCAAAACCGTATGTTAAAAACACTCCTTCCTCACCCCACTCACTCAATCCCCCACCTACCAACTTCCCAGTACTAAAAAAAAAAATACCTCGACTCATCTAATTCCCTAGCGAAATAACAACACGCGCTGCAACAGAGGTTAGACAACGGTAAAGTATTTTCTGTGTCACGGCGGCACAAGCACTGATATGCCTTAGTGCAGGTTATAACACAATAACACGGCACCCCCCCACTTCACGACCCCACGCACAATCGTATGCATGTAGTGTTATATGTACTAGTAGGTGCAGTACTATCATCTAGTATATTGTGACCGGGGGGTTCAGGGGAGGGCCTTGTCCCACCACGACGACCAACCTAGGGGCTAGACTTCCATGGGCTTGCGTTAACAGTAGTGTAATACGGGGTAAACCCTAGTCTCTCTCTCTCTCTCACTCTCCATACAACCCCCTTCCTGCCTCTAAAACCCCATAGCCATCATCCAAGAGCTGGCGTCTGAGGGGAAGGGAACCTGGAGAGGGGTTGCGAGAGAGGAGAGGGGGTGGTAAACGACGCACGCTCCATGGTAACGTGGACACACATCTAGCAAGAGATAGATGGGTGAGGGGGGATGTAACGTGTGTGGGGGAGTTAGAAGCAGTTCTAGTGCTGCCCTGTGTATTCAGCTTTCTATTGCCACTTCTCAGAGACAAGATGTATCTTCCTTCACCGAGAGAACCCGAATTTGACCGAAAACAGAGCATGTACTGATGGATAAGTTACTGCCGGCTAAAAGCCATGCAAATCAGTGCTAGATGCCCTTACTGCGTTCAGAGACCTTTTTCATCCCTAATATAAACTTCCCCTTCAGCGTTTAATAATTCCATAGATAAGCAAGATATTAAACAGTAATATACATAAATATGGTGGGCCCGGTAGCTCAGTCGGTATAGTGACTGAGCTAGGGGCTGGACTATCCGGGATCGAATCCCGGTGGGGACGAGATCTTCCGCCCGTCCAGACCCGCCCTGGGGCCCACCCAGCGTCCTGTAAAATGCGTACCGGTTCTTTCCCGGGGTAAAGTGCGGCCGGGGCGTGCTGCTGACCACTCACCCCCTTCTAGTGCCGCGGTCATGGAAGAGTAGATCTATACCTCTACCCACCCTCTGGGCCAAACCGGGCCTGTAAAGGGAAGACTTTATCTTATACATATATATATATATATATATATATATATATATATATAATACCCCAAAATTTTGGCATACCAATTTCGCTTTCAGAATATCGAGTAATATAATAACGGAGGATAAGAAGGGCAGGGCATGTGGCACGCAAGGAGAGAAAATAAATGAACACAGATTTCTGGTACGGAAACTCTAAAGGAGAGAGAGACCACTTGTAACACACACACGTGTATAGGAGAGTAATTTTAAAATGTATCTCAACGAAGTGCGTGGAATGGATTCGTCTCGTTCAGGCTAGAGACAAGTGGCGGGATGTTGTGGCCACGGTGCACAACATTCGCGTTCCATAAAGTGAGAGGAGGAATATCTTGACTACTTGAGAAACTATCAGCTTTTCAAGCAGACCTGAGAACTCTGGAAGCATGTCAATATGCCATTTTTAGAGACTCAAATTTCTTCCGTTCTTAGACGCCTTCGCAAAACAGTTCCGAATATCGACTGTTAGCTTCGTCATATCTGTCTGTCCGTCGGCCCGTCCGTCCGTCCGAATATTATACCTTGGCTCTTATTTGGTGGATTTTCGTAGTGCCAATCGAAAATTTTACTGACATCTGCCTATCAATTTCAAGTTGCGTGAAAATCGACAAAAATTACAGGCACTTTTCATGAAGAACTACATGCATTTATGTACCACATTAATAACAGAGATAAAGTCTGTGTACTGTGAGGTACGAAATGAGGTCGAAGAAACAGTTAACGATCTAAACATAACATTCGAGCCGAATCTTTTATAAATCTGTTGAGCAGAGAAAAGAAGAATATGGAGAAAACTGACTGGGACAATAGCAGAGAGAAGGCGCAGAGATGTTAAGTCTTGCGTGAATTTTGTAGCTTGTTAAACATCAAATGTGGGAAAAGTTTCGCACGCTAATAACATAAGCAGACATGCTGGACAGTGCACTCAGCTACAGTCCTGTGTATATAATGTCACATTTAGAATCACCGACTGTTTTGGACGTTAACCGTTCGTGTTTGAAATAAAATTCAAAAACAACATTTGCGAGATAGGTCCAGTCCCCGTCCTCAGATGCGAGGGCGAGTGAAAAACACAATTTGACCACGACGCCCAAAGCAATTCTGAACCTCTGGGCCAATCCCAGAGGATCCATCTCTTCAGCTGCATTCACCTTCATCCACTATTTGCTACATGCATTAAGATTTAAATTTCTTTCATTTTGTGTCTCCAGTATTTCATCAAAGACGATCCCAGTGGCCGCGCGGTATAAGACGACGGTCTGCGGCCGCTTGCTTGCTGGATTGTCGGTTCGAACCCCGCCTGTGGAATGGAGGTTTCTCCCTTGTGAGTGTTGTGTTTTGTCAGGTAGAGGTCTCTGCGTCGGGTTAATCACTCATCCAGAAGGGTCCTATTGAGTGGGGAGTGTCTTGAGTGTTATCTTGAATCCTCGATAATGAGGACGCCTTGGCCCACTGGGGGGCTGTTGAGCCATGGCAATAAAAAAATATTAAAGCAATACAATGCTTCGTTAAGTATGTAGGCCGTCGTAACTTCGCCCCCAACTGTTCTGCTGCCTTCATATCTTTCTCCCACAGTCGAAATTTTTGCCATCGCTTTGTTCCGAAACGTTTTTCATCTGTTCTTCCTTCATAACGTGAGGTCAGTTAAGTCCAAACATTATGATTATTAAACAGCGCCACTCATATCCTGCATGTCTCGACGGTAATTCTTAATATCATTTTGTGTGATAAGCGATTTGGTACAAAATTTGATTACACTCGAAAATAACTTCGTGTAAGACTGGAATAAAGGTAATTCAAAATTGCTAATTAACCCCCCCCCCCCAAACGTATCAGTCTGCTTACGTCATTGTAATGTTAAGTTAGGCAGTACAATGAATAACATCGCAATCACTTCAAACTACACAGCAAATTTGTTCAACTCACAAAGTTTTAATTGGGAGGTATTCTATTCGAATCTCGGCCGAATAACCTCCTGTCCCGACTGAGGCGATTAATGGTGATCCTCAGTTACTCCAAGCACATTCTTGGTCAATACCTCAGACTGACCCAAGGCCGCTTTCATTCACAACGCTTCTAATCATCCTAAATGTGACGTCACAAGATAAAGACAACGCCGTTAAATAAATCAGAAATAATTGAATGAATAAATATGTTAAACACAGCCAATAATATGCGGGGAGGGAATGTGATCTTCATGTAATTACACATATTAACATGAAATGAAATAAAATGTGGCGACCAAACACTAAAAGAGAGTAATCAGGTTTGAAGTGTGCCAGCATTTGAAGTGTGCCAGCATTTGAATACTTCGGGATAGCGACAAAGGAATACTATGTACACGCGGATTTGAATGGATAAGGACCTTTGCGGATTCAAACGCAACATTGCTGAGACATGTGAGAAAGTGGGGAGAGGTTTCTCTTCGAAAATTATAATTCTGTGGCGACTGGATTAAAAACAGCGAGGAACTGAAAAGATACTTGCTGAAACAGACATTTTTAACGATCCAAACTTCTCAAAAGTGTAAAATATGGCTGCGTGTAAAGAATTAAATCACTAGGATTGAAATAAAACGCAAGGCCTTAAATTTTATCCATTTCGTGGCTAAATAAATGCAAGAATAAAGCACAGTTTAACCATTAAGTTTTCATTGTGTTCATTTATGTTATATAGAATACCGGACAGTGGACGTTCACCTCCATGCCTTCATAACCTATTCACTGGAGGTACATGATCAGAGTCATAATCCAGCCGCTGTAACTATGGCAAAGCAGCCTCTCTTTAGCTCGTGAGTAAGAAACTGGGTAAGCTTCAGAGCCACTATGAACGCTGTGACAGAAAAGTCTCTAGCCCTGCCGGGAGCCGGGTTCCGAGCCTCGTCATTAAGAAGTCTCATATTTTAATTAATTACCTGTAATTCTCGTGCATCGAACCGTGTCCGTGATATCATGTATGAAAAGCGCTCTGCACTCCCTGACAGGCGGATTTAACGGCAAACAGCATACAAGTTATCAATTAGATTGACCCGCCTCACACGCTTGTTGGAGAAGTTGTCGACAGTGCCAGGCGGTGTGCCACTCAAGCCTTTATTACGTGCTCTCAAATCAAAGCGGGGGAACCATGTATTGTAAAACACTTGCAGTTACCTTGTGTGAGAAAATTCAATAATGTCTCTCTTACAAGTTCATGTGTACCATCGATTTATCAGGAGATACTGGACATAACCACTACGTTATGACATTTAATAATTCATCCTATTTGAGGTAAAGGCTTGCTGTGAGACAGGATATCTACAACTTTCATGGCCAAGCTTGTCACCAAATATTTTAGTGTATAAAGGTTTGGTTTAGCAATAGTTTGAAAGAAATATTCTTAAGGGACGATCCTTTTAACTAAGGCAATGTTTACTACTATGTCAAGTCGATGCTAATATGTTGTAATGATATATTATGCTGTGTTGCAATGGTTTCGAAAGAGTAACCAATAATAGTATATGATTGTGAAATAATGTGGAATGCCAACTTGATGCTTCAAGGTAATTTTATTGATACATTCTTAGCTCGACATGTTTCGGGTAAATACGCCCATCATCAGGAGCATTAGATGTTGAGTTGCAGCATATGGTTTTCTGCACCTAGCTTTTGGATGGGTGGTGGTCTTGAGAGCCGCTGCGTAGGTCGTGTGAACGGTGCGGATGGTGTCGTGCCAGTCACACGGCACCATCTGCACCGTACACACGACCCACGCAGCGGCTCTCAAGACCACCACCCATCCAAAAACTCGGTGCAGAAAACCGTATGCTGCAACTCAACATCTAATGCTCCTGATGATGGGCGTATGTACCCGAAACATTTCGAGCTAAGAATATATCAATAAAATTACCTTGAAGCATCAAGTTGGCATTCCACATTATTTCATGAGGAAGACGCACGGTCAGACAACCCTCAAGTATATTTTTGTGTTACCCAACGGAAAACTCCCATGTATCTTGCATAAAATTCGTTGCAAATTATAATGCGCTGAATAGGTTCATGCACTGCATGTATACACGTTATATCTGCAATGCTTGGACAAACTTCAGGAGTCACTTCTTCGAATGGAAAAGAAGCATAAACATATTTCCGGAAATAAGTGATTTTTTTTTTTAGTTTCATGGAAAGTGAACACATTAATTGTGTAATGTATTACAACTGACGTAATGCATTTGCAGCAAGTGTTTCCAAATTAACAACTGTTGTGTTCGTATTGTTTATCAAGTCAAGGTTCATAACAAACGCTCAAAATGCCCTACAGCTTAATCAATGCGCACACGGACACGTCTGATCGTGGACTGTCGCACACTTTCAGTGTTCCCCGGAGCGGTTGTGAATGGTTTGACAGGCACCAAAAGTACGGCGGCAAATTGTTTCTTCATTCTTAATTTAAGCTGAAAACATTAGGATTTTTAAGTGCCTCCGCAGAAAAACTTCTAAGGGAATGAGATCGGGCGAACGTGGGGGCTGTGCCTTGAAAAGCATTTGCGGACAAATATCGCCAGGAACTATTATCTTGTTTTGGTGTGGGGAACTAACTCCTAAATTAGTCCAAGCATTCTAGACCACCTTATATATATGTTTGTGTGTGTGTGTGTGTGGGGGGGTTTGTTTGTTTGTGTGTGGTGTGTATTTATGTATAATATTCTTAAACATTGAGGTCGAATACAGTAAAATTAGAGTACAAAAATATATTCTCAAAATGTAACATGAAAGCACACTTCCAACGAGATGAGTAGAGAACACAACCACTATTTTCAGAGCACTGTGAGAGTGGGATGTATATTTCCACAACCCAACAATCAGCAACCAGATACACAGCTACCAGTTTCCTGCCACGTATTCCAAGTTCCAGTCTCTCTGGAACAGCACCCTGGACTTCCTGATGACAGAAAGTTTGAATTATCCCTCTCACCACTACAATATCACAGTTATCGTTAGGAACATCATAAACTGATACGACGGTATATGAACGTCAATAAAATGAGTGGCTACAGAGCTGAGAATCCGGAAATGATTTCAGGAAAGGACACTTTTTTTCTGTTCCCTGTAATAATCAAAACATCCCTATCCAACAGTTCAGGAATACTGCATCGTTAAGTTAAAACATCCGTGACGTGAAACTGATTAATCACCTGCACCTGGTGCACTGAAATGTACATGCATGCCCCCTGCACACAACCACTGCATTGTGTTTTAATCACTAACAACTTTACAACCAACTCACCAGCACTAACAGCAAGTGTCACTTGGAACGGTCTGAGACCGACGACGAAGACGGCTTTATACTGGCACGTGACGCCGTGTATTATGGTGGGAATTTTTTCGACGTTTCGGAGGAAACTGTTTCCTCCCACCATCTTGTTTTTACCCTTCCGAAGGGAGCAGAAAGTTCCCTTAAATTGTCAACACATTTTCAGCCGCAGCGCACAACGTCACGCCCCGGACGACACCCATCTTAAAGGCGAGACTTGTTAGCCGGACCGCAAGTGTGTACACAAGTTATCCTCTGTTCCAGACTATCCCTTTTCTTCGAAATCTCCAAGTGAATTTGATGCAGAAAGCTCTTAAACTGTTTACAGAGCTTTAAAAACTTCACTTTGAACTTCAGTAACCAAACCGTTTAAGTTTTAATGAGAACCAAGAAAGTTGTTTAATGCTTACTTGTCTTTGTTAATCGATTTAGCCGTGCTTGTACCCTTTAACTAACTAATTATCTAAATCATTGCATGAGGCAGGACATTCTAGAGAAGCTAACAGTTTCCCAGTCGTTCAAGAAATTTCCTTCCCCTTATGGAATCATACGATTCATTACCGTATCCACATCAGCGGGTCACTGGTTCCTATCCTAAATCAGGTTAAACCATTCCACGCCACCCCTAAATAATTATATAAGATTCATATTAATATTATCCAATTATCTAACCCTTGTTCCTTTAACTAGTGTCTCACCTCTGGGTTCTCTAACTACATTTTAACAAGGTCCTTTCATCTCCCCATAAGTACAATATGACCCCATAATGATTCATAATCAAGCATGTATATATTTTAGTCTAAATATGTGACAAACAGTCATGAGGTCCAGCACACAGTCCACATATCAACCCTACACAGAAAATCAGCGCGAAGATTGCTACCCCTTGTTCACTCCCTCCCTTAACAGACACATGTCTCGTTAGCCTACCCCTTTCACATTATTGAACCCTCTCTCAACAGAGGGTGTAATTAAAGTAACTATCCTCCCTCAACCACCCTCGTTCAATTCAGCATGGCGGCCGGCTGGAAGACAAGACAATGCAGCACAGTAGAAGTTACCTAGAGTGGCCACACACGACTGTGTCGAGTTCGTTTGTTTGTTACCAGCAACTGGTTCAGTGGGTCTAATATTTGTGGATAAATCTGTAACAGTTTTAAGCTCTATCGTACCGTTTATTCATGGTGCTTCTATCATTCATTTATTCATTATTTCATTCGTTCTTTATTATATATACCAACATTATCACTATCGCTGATATCATTATCATCATCTATGTCATCATCACTTAGCGTCAGGAATTAAATAATTCAGTTATTATTATTATTATTATTATTATACACCGCTATAAGATATTAATGTATTTTCTATTGATATTTTTATACTCCAATGCATATCGCTATGTTATTATAGATGTAAATAGTTATACTTCTGAGATCCTATTTACACAGCTACTATATTGACATGTTCAAGATCAGATTATATTTGATAAATGACGTGTACCGTGACTACACGTTCCGGCCAGTAACCAGCCATTTTCAAGTCAACCCAAAGTCCAGCAAATCCAACACACTGAACGTGACGTCTTGAAGTATAAGAGCTGTAAATTAAATATTTTTTCTGGGTCAGTATGGCACAATGAAAACTTCTTCAAATTACTATGGTCACGTAATGCAACAACGTGTTGCTCACTATTATAATTACAACGAATTGTTAAATGTTAAGAGAATACAGCACTTAAATGTAATTATGTAAAACATAAAATGTAGAAAGCTTTAAGGAGGGAAAAAAATTAAAAATTGAAATAGTGTTTAGAGCCAGTTCATACCAAATTATTTTGTCTTTATAAATTATTGAGAAGGGTGCGGAAAACAATATGTTTGCCTATTTTAATTTCCTATTCTAGTATTTGCCTGTGGGAACTATAAGAACCACAAGACTTCAGACAAGACTCCTAACCGGGTTTCAAACATGGGATCAGCCGACAAGGAAGTAGGAATGTGGGTTAAGCTTTTTGGCCTATTCCGGCTTCAGAGATTTATACCGTTTCAGTCAAACGGAATACAGTTCAGAATTTACTGTGCATTTCTGTAAAAAAAAAATATTTTCGCAATCAAATAATGGGAAATGGCAGAGTTATTTTTGTGCGAATGGGGGATGGAAAATGCATATAAAATCTTAGATTGAAATCCTCAAGTTTAGCGACTGCTTGGGAGAAGTTTACTGTAAACTGAAACATAATAATAATAATAATAATAATAATAAGCGACTACAGCCAGAAATCACAAAGCGTCCCCGACATTAATGGATTTATGGACGTTATTACTGTTTTATATGGTTTAATTTTGTGAAGTTACTTCAGTACAGATTAAGAGTATGTCAAATGCAAGGCCAAACTGCAGCACCAGTTGAGTTAACAAAAAATTATCTGCACTTGACGCCTAGCAACGAGTGTGTGACGCATCACCGTAAAAAATATTTGACGTGTCCCTCTGTAATAACTCGTGGTTATTGTACTCAAATCTACGCTATAGCAAACTTTCGTTTTGTTCCCACATGCTCAAAGAACAGTATTTTCCATACTTCTAGACGTAGCGACACATAGATATGTGTTTATGAAATATAATTACAATGCAACGTTACTGCCACTCCTAACACTAATAAGGCAAAGGTCTCCTTACAGAGGGAGCGCAGACACAGCTCTACCCGATCTTAACCTCGGCGCTAAATGGTATAAGGATGTAGACGACAGGCTCCGGCCGAATTACTTCCGGTAAGAGGCAAGGTACTAGTTGTAGAGAAGGCTGGGTGGATTTTAGGGCCGGTCTGGACGGACGTGGAGAATAGGAAACCTTTTGCTTCCACCAGGATTCAAACCCCGCAACGTCCAGCTCGTTGCAAATCGCTATACCGCCTACGCACAGCAAGTACTGATATCAGTACTTTGGCAAGCTAACAGGGCTTTGAGTACTGGGGTTTCTTCTTTGCCTACAGAAGAAGCTGAATTTCATCACACCAGCCCAACTGATAATGTCTTTTGTTCCTGCCTTGTTTCAAGACAGCAACCCAACTAGTCTCTGTCAACACTGAGTTCTTAGGGTGTTGTGTTATAATCAGGCAATAAAAAGTCCAAAAAATTCACAGCCAACGCCATCAGGAAGCCAAACCTTTTATTCTACAAGACGCTGTATATTTCGTGGCTAAATTTTAAAATTTTACAGGCCCATAGGGATTAGGGTGGTGACCTCAAGGACGATGAGATGGGCAGAACATGTGGAACGCATGGAACAGCTGTAATCATGCAGGGGCCACTTAGAATATATACGTGTAGATTGGAGGATAATATTAAAATATATCTTCAAGAAACGGAAGAGGAGGGCGTCGACTAAAATCATCTCACTGCATATTGTGACAAGTAGTGGGCTCTTGTGAGCGCGGTAATGAACAATGGGAGTTCATTGAATTCGGGTAATTCTTAACTAGGTACCCACGGACTATCGTCCACGAAGTTAGTAAGTTACACGCAGTTAGTTAGTTAGTTTGTTTGTTTGTTGTTTGGTTGGTTATTTGGTTGGTTGGTTGTTTAGTTTGTTAGTTAGCCAGTCAGTCGGTCAGTCTGCCTGTCTGTTTCTTTGTTTCTTTGTTTGTTGGTTGGTTCGTTCGTTCGTTAGTTAGTTCGTTATTTGTTGGTTGGTTAGTTAGTGTTTTATTTGTTTGTTTGTTTGTTTGTTTAGGTACGTAGATAGGTTAGTAGACATTACAGGGTATAGGTAAATGTAAAGCAATCCTCGCAGAGGCCTGGATGGCCATGGGGGTTCCAGGAGGTTGGGGCTCCCAGATTTAATGACAATCGGCACGTGAAGATGGTAAGGTTGTCCAACTTACCATTTCTGTTAGAGGCTGAGTCGACACCAGGACCATAGCGCGGTCTGAGAGATTATGTCAATAAAAATTTTCAATAAGACCATCGAATCGAACCCGCCACCTTCCGGCTTGTAGCACAGTGCCTCAACCAAATGCTCCACAAACATTAAATAAAAAATTGACACAAATTATGAAGTATAAAAACGACCATGTTGATCAAGTAACAAATTTAGAGCAATAAGAAAAATACGAAGGCAACAATCAGTTCATAAACAGATCAAAACACAGATCACCAGGCAGACATAACAAAGCCGAACAAGGTGACACACATGGAATGCAATGAGAGTTACCGTGCGAAGTTCATAAATCACACAAAAATTATCACCCTTCAATCTGAAGAAGAAGAAGAAGAAGAAGAAGAAGAAGAAACATAAGTTAACTGAGACCTGCGTTCTTGTGGGGTATTACGCAGCACAGAGGGGTAATTCCATACCGAAGTTTCGGGACAATCTATCGGGTCCCATCTTCACAGAGAAATCTTGTGGGCCGAAGACTTCCTTTCGGTGGGCCGCGGGTTGCCTATCGAAGGTCTACTTAAACCAGTCTGTAAATCTTGTCGGAAAATAGGCTGCATAGCTTTCACTGAAAGAACGGAAAGAGGAACTAATTGAAATGAGGTCCAGATGGGGGTGGCGGAAGGCAAGAAGCAGTCCCTTGCCGAATGACCTCACAACATTCCTTTGTATTGCACACGTGTTGTGTTGAGAAACTGAAGGGACAATAGGGCTATTCTAAAAGGAGACGAAGCTCTTCAGGACACACAGACCTTGTCAGAGGTCGGGAGTGGCACTTGATAAATGTTGAACTGCAGTTACTGCTGACAGACACTGAAATTCTGGACAGAAATGAGACCTGTGCCACTGACTACTGCCTTACTGGAGCCGGGAGACAGTACCAAAGTGCTATCTCTGTTTCAGACTGGATGGCCGAGAATTCGAAGATCCACTCCCTGCAGGGGTAGAGAATTATTTCTCCCCCACGCCGTCCACAGTTGCCCCGGTTCCCATGCGCCTCTCTATACAGTCTTGGCCTCTCAACCCACGAGTAAAACTACCAGAGGGTGTCCTCAGTCTAGAGCCAAGGTTGAGAATGTGTGTAGCTCTGCCTCCACTTCTTCATAAGTCTCGCTTAAAGAAGGCATATAGGGGGATTGGGGGTACAGCTCCACTCCATCTTAACCTCGGCGCTAAATGGAAGTGAGTGGATACAGTCATGCCGCGGTCGTTTTCCCTCGGGGAAAAATAATTTGGTACCCACTGAAGAGCAGGTGGGGGGGGGGGTAGAGCAGTTCTGAACTTTTCGAGAAGAGAAAATTTTTTGCTTCTGCATGGACTCGAACCCCGGACTAACCAGTCCGTAGCTTAGTCGCTATACCACACCTCCCTCAATCGTTCTGATAATAAAAGAAAAGGACATCGTCGCCTTTACTTGACAAATAACCAAATCATCTACTTACTGACTTCCTTGCTAGCAATGAAAAAAAGACCCTTAGAAGTCAATGGTAGCGGAGGTAAGACTATTCTGAAGCAGGCCAATGTAACACACATTCTGTTCTCTCAAGACCAAATGTAATCTTTTCCCCCGTCTCTATCTATGTCTCCACGTGTTTGGTCCGGTTTTCATGCCTCAAACAAAAATTTCATCAGCATGTCGGTGTACGTTTTGGGCCGTCCAGTGTTCAAGCACCGGTAAAAGCAAGACACCTCTTTTCCAAAAAGTCCATATGCTGAATCCGGGACCCACCTACTTAGCAGTTTCTTTGTCTGAAAGTATTGCGGCCAGGGTTAAGAATGAGTGGAGCCATAACTCTATTGTCACTATACGCCTCCATAACATGTTCAGGGATTTTACGTGTTACCGTAAGAAACAAAGCTTGTACTTAGGTAATAAGTGGGTTAGCGGTAAGAGTGTCTTGGTGTGTAACTAGAAACCACAGTACAGTGACGGAAGACAAACGTTACATTTACTCGACAAATTTTTAACCTCGGTAACACATGAAAATAAGGCGACAGATTTACGCTCCGACTGCCTTACTCCCTGACAGAAAGCCTCAAATATCCGTTGGATCCTTATAATAAAACCAACTAGATGCATTAATTTCTCAAATTATTTTTGGAATAAAATTCTACATGTTTCGGACAGTTCCTCTGTCCATCAGGTTTGCTGACAGCAAGCTGTCAGCAAACCTCTATGACATATACCATTGCTGTGGGTACAGTGAAAAACTCCTGATGATGGACAGAGGAACTGTACGAAACATGTAGAATTTTATTCCAAAAATAAATTTGAGATATTAGTGCATCTTGTTTGGTTTTTATTATAAGAATTTATCACGATGCACGGTCACATGAACGTCAAATCCGTTGGATATAAGGCTGGGTGGGTTTCAGGAACCCCCTCCCCTCCCCTCCCCCCGCGTAGGAGAAAAAAATATGTGTCTTTGTTGGGAATCGGAGAACATTAAAAGAACAAGTGGAATGTGAATTTCAGATTGTAAGGGAACCAGCAGAGTAGTTAAGGCTTTAACCGTGACACTATTCGGGCTATCAGAGTTACTGCAGGTTAAGAAAGACAATAGAGCAGCGGTTTGATCAGTCATTGATTTCGGCAAATGAATTCTAACTGGCCCAGTAACCACTGTACCACCACCAGGTTGAGGTCAAGGGTGAATCAGGACAACGAACCTTGACATGGTGTTAGACCTGTCACTCCAACGTTTTTAGGGGGGTTTGGTTGTGGGTCAGGTCAGGCAGTGTTAGGGGAGCTCAGGCACACCTTCCGGTTCCGGTAGCCCTGCTCCCCTCCAAACACACGCAGTGCGAAATTCACTCCACCCACCTACCCACACACACACACACACACACACACACACACATACACTTCTTTTCTTGAAACACGTGACTGGCACTCTTTCGGTTTCAACTCTCCTGCAACCTACCTCCTACCAACAAGTAACGGAGATTATTTGTTTCCCAGAAATTTCTCTTTCTGTACCACTCCTTCTCTCTCTCTCTCTCGCTCTCTCTCTCTTTTCTAAACTTCACTTCTTCATGACACTAATTGATGACTATCTGTATACATGTTGCCTCTGTATGCAGGCAACAGTGAACTGCTTTCGTGAACATCCGTGTATGGAGAGTAAACCAGTTTAAAAGCAGGGTTAGGCCTACAAAACTGGCCAAAAAAAACACTTTTATGGAAATCTGAGGCTGCGTGTATAAGAGTAAACTGTGGCGATCTCCACTTAGTGTATCTCGCAAAGATGATGAGAGTGAGAGCAGTTCGTGACGATGTGCCTCACAGCGAGTGACCTGAGACCAGTGGACAGGCGAGAACTCTCAAACTACGACATTTTCATTTACATGTGAGAGTAAACTTTTTCTAGTTCTGATAACAAAAACATGGCGGCGGGCGCATCAGGTGTTCGTAAACAAGCAGCAGTGAACTTAGAAGTTCAGTAGCGTCCGGTCACTGAGCAGACCAGCCCAGCCTTCGCGAAGCAGAACTCTCGGTTACCGTGCTGTGGTATTAGTTAGATCTACTAATAAGAGAAGAAATAAGGGAAATAATTTTGGGTTAAACCTAAACATAATGCTTATACATTATTTAAATATGCATAGCCATATAAATTTTGTAAACATTTAAATTTATAAGTCACACATGATATATAAACTATCAACGACTTTGGCTTTAAATATAGATTTAGTTGTTTATTTGATTACGCTGTCAGTAACTAGATTGTGTAGCGTCTTATCATGGGATGACAGTAAATGATGAATTTGAAAGGTGCAGAAAGTAAATGTAGTTCATCTAACTTGGAATTTGCCTAGAAGGAATAAGAAAAGGCATGAAAGACCTCAAGATAGTCGGTGTCCCGGGCGGTATTCGAACTGGTAACTTATCAAACACAAGTGAGAAGCTTTACTGCTCTGGAAAACTTGCTTGGTAAGAGTGTTTGGAGCTTCGTATATACAATGTTTGCAATTTACAAATGACTAGCCTGCTGCAAACAAGGAAGGTACCTTTACAGGTCATTAACACAATTCAGGGTTATTCATAATTCCCGGACACATTTCACAAAATCGGTACACTTGAATGGTGCGAAGGACATCAACATCCACGACCCACATGTAGGAAGAGAAACTCTCCAAGTTTATTTGTACCTGCCTCGGCCGGCTAATTTCGTCGGCGGCAGTCAGGGGAGCAGTTTGAGTTAAACTGGACGGCGAAGGGAGCACAGAAGGCTTTTGCGTGCCTGAGTGCGCCCGAACACAGTCAATTGTGGCTGTGCAGCGAAGTTTCCGGACCAAGACTGGAAAGTACCCGCCGGTGAGGAAGAGCATCAACCAGTGGTACTAAGATTTCCAGGCGACGAGTGCTTGTGCATTGCAAAACTCCCAGAACGACCAGGCTCTTCGGAGGAAAGAGTGGACAATGGGAAGGAGGCTTCTGTAATCATCCCCCGAATGACCATTGACAGAGCAAGCCGAGAGCTGGATATCCCACAGTCTACCCCGTGGCGCCTTCTTCGCAAATGTCTGCGGCTGAAGCCATACAGCCTTCCTTTCCGCCATTCAAGATTAACTATTGCATGAAATGTGTCGGGGAATAACCCTGTATATGCAGCAAGATAAAATAAATGGTTTCTGAAGTCAATGAGTTGACGCTGTACAACAGTCGAAGTGATATTTAACACCTCTCCTAGTGAAAAGCGACATAAATTACTTTTATTTCCGATCTTTGTAATGTATATACGCTTGTTTTCTCAAAGCTACGGTCGCGCCACGTATTAACTTACTAATTTGCTCCTTTCTTCCTTTTTCGATACCTTCGTATTTGCTCGGAAGCAACTCACAGTTTTACCGATATTTCTGGTCTAATTAAGAATGTAGCCGACAGAAAGCGTGGTGCAATTACAGGGACATAGAAAATGCTCTGAAGCTGGTGACCACGACTTCAGGAGTCGACTCTCACGGAAGAGAGCGCCTCTCGAGTGTAGCTGACAGTATCTCGCGAGTTCTACTCTCACGTTTAACCCCACACTCAGGCTTTAACTCCTGTGTTCAAAGAAGCGTGCCTGTCAACATGATTCTGAACCAGTTATCACCAAATCCTCCCATCGTAGGAAGTAGTTGGAATATAAGCGGCAGCGTCATTCAAGAGCCAAAATTAATTTCAGTAATCGCCCTAATTTTCGACGCTATTGTAGTATGAACACTTCACAGCATCGTTAAATTAACAAGACATAAATACAGTTATCAGCCTCCTGCCTTCTAGGATATGGCGCTGTCTGTACAAGTCTTGTAGGAGTACATTCATACCTTCGTTCCGCAGAATATGCCTCCAATAACACAGTATAAGGTTATGGGTCCCACGTTTAAAAAAGAGGCAGGCTGTTTCCCTGAAGGGTAGAAACGTATTTATCACATTGCACGCCACACTTCAAATGACTGGACCGCGCCACAGTTCACGCAGTTAGTAGTGGCCGTCCTCTCGCTCCGGAGGCTCGGATTCGAAACCAGGCCTTTCCATGTCAGGCTTGTGGAGGAAAGAGTGGCACTGGGATACGTTCTTAGGCACGTCCGTCGCGAATTTCAATCTGTCTGTCCCTCCTTCCTTCTCTCCGTCTATGTGTCTGTTCATCTGTCCACAAGAAACAACTCGTCTCCCACTGGACAGATTTTCATGATATTTTGTACTTCATTACTTTTCAAAAATCTGCCGTGAAAAATCAACTTTCGTTAATATCTGATGATAAAAATAACAGGTACTTAACCTCAAAACCATTACACATTTTGATCATATCTCGCTCAATTCTGGTTATAATGAAAAATGTTTCAGACAAATTTGTAGAGAAAATCAAAACATATATTTAACGTTCAGTAACTTTTCCAGAAAATCGGGTCGTTTATGAGATAAAGTGGAAAAAAATACGGTAGATCCAGAGAGGCCACGGACGACAATACAACATGGCGCATGCTCTTTGTATCCCGGGTAAAAAGGCTACAGACGTACCCTCAGAACATGTAACAATTACTTCTTTTGAACGGCAATAAAATTGATGCGAACCCGCCTCGATGTTACATTTATATGTACATGGCCCCTCATGTTCTCTGCTCCCCTGTCGACATCATTCCACCACTGCTCCATACTCATCTTCATTTACATGTTAGTCACCACGATGACGAACGAGCAAAGCCCGAGAAACTTCCAAAAAAAAATGTTCTTTCAGACATCGAGAAGTATTGAATGAAAAAGTATTTTCGATTTTTCTTCCCGAAACATTAACCGTCAAAGTCACCGTAACCTAACTCTACATGTCTACACAAATAATTTGTAAGTAATAGACCTCTCACACGAAGGGTGTTAGAACTACTCGTACTTGACGGAACGAGGTCCAACCCGCAAAACTAGAAGCCCACATGATATACCACACAGCTCTCCTTGCAATCTACCTGCTGGTGCCCCTCAGAAAGCATCCACTTTAAAATAAGAATCTACGCAAAAACCACTTACAATTTAAAGCCCTGTGGCTTAATATTTTACCTCCATCTCCACTAACCGTACCTCCTCTGTTTCTTTGTACTGTTCTCTCCCAACTTTTTTTACTCATTAAAGAGCCCCTTGGGGGGCAACGCCAGGGGTAACGTACTTTCGAGGTCAAATCATGCAGTGGTGACCCCATACGATGTGCAGTGCCCAATAATTTAACCCTCCCACTTGCTGTTCAAGCCCGCAGCGTTTTACATGCATTTTAAATATTCATTTCTCCCATTTATTTGGCCAGTGGTATACTAGTGGAACGAACCAGTACAGTGATGCACTGGGTCACCGCCCACACCCTTTTTCCCCTTTTCCTCCCTATATCCCATCCTTGTACATGGTTTTTCACCTTGTTTTCAATACATTAACAGTATTCATGAAATAGCAGGCATTGACATGTATTATTAATGAGTATGTAGTAATTCAGTATGGCAGGGTTGTGGATCTGGCTGGTTGGTTTGCGACCTCTGACCCCCACACCCACCCCCGCCCGGCCGGCCGCTTCTCCATCAGATAGCAAGGGTCGCCAAATGTTATTCCAATTAGTTTTCTGCTGCTACTCCCTTGCCCAGGGCCGGGGTTTGGTTTGTTGGTTTGGTGGGCGAACGGGGAGAGATTTCACTCACTGGTTTTACAGGATGGTCCGAGGTTTTGAGTGCCAGAGAGATGTCCCTTTTAGTGCTTGCTGTTATTAATATTGTATATGATATGTATGTGAAAGTGGACACACAGGCCGGAATTTGTTTTGAATTTGATGTAGAGTTTTCAGAAATTATTTTAGTTAAAAGATTAATATTCTTTTACTTTATGGCGAGCGACTGTGTGTTGTCCTTTGCACTAATAAACGTGCACAGGAAATATCGTTCAGAGATTGTAGAAAATAAACTGAAGGGACGATAGAATACTATTTTATGAGCGGAAGTGACTGTACTTAAGCCTGTGCTTTCTTAACACCAACCGCAGGGTATAGTGAAATGAAGAAAACTTATACTTATTAGAACTAATATAGGGCTGATCCCAATGGCCGCGCGGTCTAAGGAGTGGGTCTATGACCAATCGCTTGTTGGGAATGCGTGTTCAAATCCCGCCCGGGGCGTGGATATCTGTCTCTTGTGTGTGCTGTGTCTTGTCACGTTATGCTTTCTGCGACGGGCCCATCAACCGGCCAGAGGAGTCCTACCGAGTGCGGGAATTCTGAGGGTGATCGTGAAGGCTCGAAAAATGAGAAGACCTTGGCGCAACAAGGGTTGTCGAGCCAGGGGGGGGGGCATCTATGACAATCCTATGAACATAGGCTTATCAGGTGAAGCTAAAGTTTTCCCTGTCCAGGCCATGAAAGCCTATAAGAGGAATGCAAATATAGCTACACTTAGTCTTAATCTCGACATTACATGGAAGTTAGGCCACAGCAGCTTTACCTCCGCGAAATAACCCCAATACCCATTGAATAGGAAATTGGGTGGGCCCCAGAACCGGTATCAACGTTTTGGAGAAAGAAGAATTTCTTCCCTCCGGTGGGATTCGATCCCCGAACCGTCCAGCTCATAGCCCGCAGTCCGTATATCACGCATGTATTCTCACTTAGCAATTTTCCGTCAGTGACAAATGCCACGCAACATATTTACCACTTTACCAACTACAATACAGAAGTCGGTATTACCGACCGGAAACAAATAGAGAAACATGGAGATGCAAAAGGATTTTATAAACAAGGCGAGTCCCAGTAACGTTTGCAAGCTCTGAAATTCTGGCTGCGATGTGGTGCCCCTGGTGGCGACTCATGGCAATTGCACTCACGCGCAATGGTCCTGATCGCTGACAGTTCTGTTTAAATGTCCGACATTTCTGATGTGGTCCCGAGCCTTATTGCTGCACAACAAATTTCCCAAGTAATAAAGAACATTTACCTTCACTCTCTATGGGAAAATATGAAAAGCATAATGGTAACTGCATAACTTAGTACACGAAGGTGAAAATTATGCATCATTCACAACTAAGCTCTTTCTGCAGAGTATATGGTTCAATGCAACGTGTTGCGAGTGAACAAGAAACCATCATAAGACTTCTTATAATAAAACCAAAAAGTTGCACTAATTTCTCAAATTTGTTTTTGGAATAAAACTCTACATGTTTCGGACAGTTCCTCTGTCCATCATCAGGAGTTTTTTAACTCTACCCACAGCAATGGTATATGTTACATATGTTACCATTGCTGTGGGTAGAGTTAAAAAACTCCTGATGATGGACAGAGGAACTGTCCGAAACATGTAGAGTTTTATTCCAAAAACAAATTTGATAAATTAGTGCATTTTGTTGGTTTTATTATAAGAATTTGTCACGATGCACGGTCACCTGAACGTCAAATTCATCATAAGAGTAGTAAGATACAAACTCAATTATATGGAAGTTCCATAATAGTATTTTACATCATCCATGTATATGTGTGAGATCCCAACTTCTGAAATGTCACAGAAGTACATGGTAAGGCTACATTATGTTATTTCTAGTAAACGTAATAAAATAACAAATTAAAATCTTATCAATAAAATAGAATTGGTAACACTACATAGTATTTCCAGACGACAATGCTGGCTTTCCTATAAATATTCATCCTTGGAGATTGTTTTATAGTCAACCTCTTATGACCTTTATATATACAAACTTTAATGTCAGATTCAAAAGAATGGGAATTATCTAGCAAATTTTGAATTCGTGTCGCTGTCCCATGGCTCAAGCAGTTACTCGCCGGTCTCTCACTGCACAGGTCCTGGCTCAATTTCAGGTCAGTGTACACGGGATTTGATATGGACGACATGGTCCTGGGGACAGGTTTCTAGTACTTCGACATTTTGCAGTCAGTATCATTGCAGAGGCGCCCCACGCTCGTTCAGTCACATGTCACCGACGCTACATGATGTCAGCAATTAGGAACGTCGTTAAATAACGCACTTAAATACATTTGCACTGTCACCATAACCAGTGACACAATCAGACGCTTTTCAGGTCTACATAGGCGTGCAAATGCAAATGGAACTCACAGAATCTGCAGAAATTATCCCAGATTCAGTACCTCCAATTTTCAAACCATCCTCCATAAAACAACATTAATACTGCTAAATAATAAAATGATTGCCCATACATGTGTAGAGCGTCGAGTCTAATGCCCATCATCAGGAACATAGGCAATGGGCAAACTTCTTTCAAATACGTGCTCCTGGGAAGGAGCCTAAGTTTCCGAAACAAGCAAGCCAAAAACGTAAACCATACCTGCAAAAAACAACATCAGTTTGTGTATGGACGGTAGTTTGTGAAATGTTCAACACAACACGACGGCGTCGATCACACACCGAAGATTCGCGTTGAACTTGTGTACTTACGGAACGTTCCAGTGTAAAACTTGTGTACATATGGTAATTTCCACTGTAGACTTTGTGTACGTACGACACGTTCAGGTGTAGAACGTATGTGCGTACGGCACATTCCAGTGTAAACCTTGTGTACGTACGGCACTTTCCACTGTAGACTTTGTGTACGTACGGCACTTTCCACTGTAGACTTTGTGTACGTACGGCACTTTCCACTGTAGACTTTGTGTACGTACGGCACTTTCCATTGTAGAACTTGTGTACGTACCGCACTTTCCAATGCAGACTTTGTGTACGTACGGCACTTTCCAGTGTACGTACGACACGTTCAGGTGTAGAACGTATGTGCGTACGGCACATTCCAGTGTAAACCTTATGTACGTGCGGCACTTTCGACTGTACACCTTGTGTAGGTACGGCACTTTCCAGTGCACTTACGACACGTGCAGGTGTAGAACGCATGTACTTACGGCAAGCTCCAGTGTAGAACTCTAGTATGTACGACACGTTCTACAGCAGGGCAAACTTTAACGCCCCCACGCAACTACACACTATTGCCACAAGCCCTGCCTAATATCAAAGATTCTCATAAGGCACATGACACCAGATATTCAATTATTACGACATTTCAAAACAGACAACATTTTTCGTTCACAAGTTAGACCTACGAAGGGGGATTACGTGTCAAGAGAATGGGGGGGGGTAAAAGTGGTTCTAATTTTCGCTGCCACTATCTCTATCTACAAACATCGGTATCAGTTTTATTTGCATAAACAGTACGCATCTGAAGCACCTGACAAGTGTTAATTTCAATCATGGTTACGTTCCAAGCATGAACTTTTTTTTAACCCTTCAAACAGCAGGGGTGGCCACTTATGTGGGTAGTTTTCAGCTTTATGGAAAATACAATTACTTGTGAATGATGACGATACCATACCGCGGGGCGGAGTGGGAGAGGGGTGGGAGACAACCGTGTTGGGTGGGGGGGGGGGGAGAAATAGAAGTGTACTCAGCTCTGCAGGC
>Ga0123354_10002991_pt1 | contig 23006 bp, 15 predicted proteins | sample TergutLab28metaG_2_FD_97872 | JGI IMG/M metagenome (GOLD analysis project Ga0123354, IMG submission 97872) | Labiotermes labralis P4 segment gut microbial communities from Petit-Saut dam, French Guiana - Lab288 P4 | ecosystem: Host-associated > Arthropoda: Insects > Digestive system > Gut ... | reverse complement strand
GCTAGCAGACACCCAACAGAACTGGCATGACAAATACCTATTGCGTGTATGCAGTGTTGAGATACTCGTGACGATGGACAGTGGACATGCCCGAAACATGTAGAGTAATTTATCAAATAAATTCGAGAAATAGTGCATCTCGTTGGCTTTCATTATAAGAATATATCAGGATGCACGGTCCTCTGAATGTCAGATATTTATTGGTTCTCTGTATAATTGGAAAACGGGATGAGTCACGTCAAGACAATGATATCTGTAGATCAGAAGTGTCATTAGAGGAGGAATAAAAAATAGTGTATGAATTTCTCGTTTCCCCCTTTCAATGACCATTCCTCAAATGCACCATTCACATTCACCTAACAACTGTTCCACTAGTACAAAGCCTCCCTCCCTAATAAAAAACAAAGAAAAAATTGTTCCTCATTGTGTAGTCAGTCAGTCAGTTACCTAGGTAGCTAGTCAAATGGGCAGTACTTAGGCACACCACTAGTTAGTTAATTAGTGAGTTAGTCACTTAAGTAGTAATAAGTTAATAAATTAAGGCAAACTAATACAGACACAACTGTGTCACTGTATTGTACCGACTGCACTCCGACCATCTCTTGTCGGGAAAGTATTTTCAAAGCGGTCCACGATGTCACGGTCAGAGCAATGTAGCAGCAAGGTCCCGTATGCGTCAATCAAACACTGACTCACTGCTACTTCAAATGTGAATATCAAAGTCAAATTCCTACCCATACGACACGGTCGGAGTAGATTCGGTACACGGAGAGAGCACAGTCCGATGTGTGTGTGTGTGTGTGTGTGTGTGATTTAGCGTTAGCCTGAGGCATTTGGTTAGTTACTTTGTGGTAGAATGTCGGTCCATTGGTCTGTAAGTCAGTACGTTTGCTACTAACAGCGACAGGTGTGCGGTATTGCGAAAGTCAGCTCAACATATTCGTAGGATCTAAGCGAGGATTCTTGGAGATCAGTGTTACAAATACATATGCAGATACTGCTTGGATTCATGTACATAAAACTAACTGGCGTGTGTAGTAGGAATAGGTCCTGGAACGCTAGGGTACGAGGTCATGCCTGTCTATGAGCCATGAAGATTTATTAGAACTGTTTTGTGGGGGCTTGGGGGTGCGTGAAAGAACAGAAGTTGAGTGAGGCGGAAACCATGAAACGTTCCTTCCAGTACTATTAAAAATAGCTGACTCTCGTAATCCCTGCCTACCAACAATCGCTCCGATTTACGACGAGAAACATATGGTCCTCGAAATTACCCTTTTTTTAGGCGTCTTTGTTCATATTAATTTTCAGGCAGGGTTATAGAGCACTAAAGGCCGCTGTTTTTACAGTCTCTGCGTAAAATGAACACAAGATAGGAAGGTTTATCTTCCACATATGTTATGTTGGAGACTACACGATAAATTTAGATTGTATCGTATCAGAAAGTTAACTGAAAAAAAACGCTTTTTTACTTCATTGTAATATAATTTTCAACCTTCGTTTAAATGGTGCAGAACAGCATATTCCAATACAACCCACAGACTGCCAAAACTAACTGACTTATCACAAACACAATCACCATAACACAAACTCGTACTGACAGATGGAAATTTTGTTTCTAAGTGAGATATCTCTTTCGTATCAGGTAGACAGCGTTAGTAGCTGTAAATAACGAGAATGTATGCGACCACGAACGTTCATAGGTTGGTTTCCTTGTTAATCCTAGCGGTTAAATGACTTTATGAAAGAGGACCCTTCGTGAGAAATCGAATATTTCTCAGCTAAATTTATTAAGAACGACAGTTTATGACATTACTCTCACATCAATCCACTAAGATCGATAGGCCTTCTGAGCCAACAGAATTCGGTACACATTTTCTCACCCTGTTGCTTGAAGATAAATTTTGGGATTATCTTCGCGGTGGCCGATACCAGTGGCCGCGCAGTCTAAGGCATAGGTCTGCGGGAGCTCGCCCGCTGAAACTGTGGGTTCGAATCTCGCCGACAGCATGGATTCTTGTCTGTTGTGAGTGTTGTGTGTATTCAGGTAGATGTCTCTACGACGAACTGCTCACTCGTCCAGAGTCCTACCGACTGTGGTGCGTCGTTGTGTGTGATCTAGAAACTTCGTGAATGAGGAGGCCCTGGCCCGGGTTGGACCTCAGCACCACAAGAAGAAGTTCCCGGTTAACTAGTTATTTGGTTTAGATGTACGGAATCGCCTTCCATATACACAAATCGATGGTTGTTCACTATCGTGACCATAAAATCCCACCCCTTTCCCCTGTCTTGAATCATTTCATTCCAACTATTTCCACAACCAATTTATTCATTTTAACACTCGTAAATTTAAACAGGGCTTGATTTTCCAAGCGTCATTTTCCGTTGGTTTCCCGAAACAAAAATTAAATACGAACATATTACTTCCTTAATGCGTACTACAGTTGTCGCCCCAGAATATCCTTCTCTGTTTAATAAAATTAACCTTCTAATGCACGCAGTACAATTTGCGACGTGCCTCATAACGTTATTTGCCATATTTTCCCATTAATTCTTATTTCCTTTACAAACATATTACATGTAATTTAATGAGGTTGGAGCAATTAAAATAAGCAACATTCAGGGCACCATACTAGTGGCTTCTGAACCGTCAGTAAACATACTGTTTGCAATGATATTAACATAACGGTTATCTTGGGGCATCTAAAGATGTGCATATTACTTGAAGAATAAAAGACCAACTTTATATCACTTGCTATTTTATTTCACTACTTATGTGCTCAACATGTTTCGGACATTAATATATCCATCATCAGGAGCTTGCGAATATTCTGTTGAATTACCACATTGGTCGTATTGTTCTTGTTTCGATGTGTGTTGGAGATTCGGTGTGGTTGGGAATATTCGCAAGCTCCTGATGATGGATATATTAATGTCCGAAACATGTTGAGCACATAAGTAGTGAAATAAAATAGCAAGTGACATAAAGTTGCTCTTTTATTCTTCAAATATCACAATGATGCACGTTTCAGTAAACGTAAGATGTGTGCATTTTACATTCAGACCACAAGGGAAGCAAATGATAATGTATTTACAGAAATAATAGTATCCTTATAAAAAGAACACAAAAAGCAACGCTTTTACGATAGAGCATCTGACACGGGTCTAGAAGGACGTCGTCAACGTTGCCAAGCTTTCTGGCTCCTTTCAATGTACTTTCTCATGTTAGTACACCTTATAACACGATTACAGTTCCTTCGGCAAAAATCTTCCTGTGGAAGGACTATAAGATTAGGGCGTGATGAAAGCCAGCAGTATCGGCTCACAATATTCTTCTCTTCCGATACTACGGCCATTCCGGCATATTATCAGCAGGGGTGTTACTGTGATATCCGTTACATTTTACGACAATCGAGTGGCACTGCGAGATGAGAACATGCTGCGTCAAGACGTGATTGTTGCAACAAGAGTGACCTCTTTCGGGAGCGAAATATATTGAGGACAGTTTATAATGAGCGACTGCTGAAAATGAGGGGTAGATATCATGAGACACACACAAACACACACACACACCATAGCAAGGAACGATCATACGTATGGGAAGATCGTTATAATTTACTATAGAAGGGACTCTTACCTAGAGACAGTTAGGCACGAACTGGGGGAACAAAATAGCTACACTTTACACAGTCTTTTAAAATTTAACGTATCGAAGATGTGATACTGACGCCATTGACGTATCGGGAGAATCAAAGCTACGGGCTCTAATTTGGCTTGAAATGTACATAAAGAAGAAGCGACGGCAATCGGGAGTGTAACTCGCAGACTCAATTCCAGAATGGTTAAATCGAATGACATTAAAATTTAAAGGAAAGAAGTATTTCAATTTAAATTGTTCAATGGCACTCATTGCTCTCATTACACCTTTCCGACCTTCATGGTCATTTATTACAACTGAATTTACTGTCGCAATGCCAATGGGCACAACAGAAACCAGCGCTATTTAAAACAATAAATCCTTCCATTACAATTCTTTCTACTTGCACATGATTAGAACCTTTGCTTTAACATTTGTGTAACTCAATAAGCTCTAACTTAGTCTACATTTTGTGACAGGTGGAGAATATTCTATTGCGAGATTTGAGGTTCCCGCAGTGGTTTTGCAGTCTTAGTATTGCTTGATCCCCAAGTTCCTCTGAAGAAGAAGGCAATACGAGTCTTCAAAATATCGGTGACCATTTACCAGTCTAAATGAAGTAACGCCGTATAAGACTAACTTGCATGTTTCCTGTTGCATGTTCCAACTTTTACTGATATAAGGGGGTTTGATTTGAGGTTCACACCAAGTATAAAATTAGTCGATACGAATTAAGACAGATTCGATAAGATATATTAGTTAACTGCAATTGGGTTGACACCCGGTGGCAGTAGTACAGTACACATTTACACAAAACAATACACAGAATAACACTTTTAATATACACACTCCAATATCATATTTCATGAACTCTACCTTAATGTGCCCGAAGCACTAATGGGGCTATGACATACTGAAGGTGCTACTCCAAAGGTGGCTAGAATGTGTAGTAATGTTGCTACCTTAGCAGTTGTACCAAAAGTGTCACATCGAAGAGTTATTTCAGGTTTTAGAAGAAAATAACCCCACAAAAGTACAAGATTTCTAAGAAATATTTAATCTTACAAAATATTCTGTCGCAGCGTACAACATTTTTGACGACAATCCGGTCTGATAGGTATAGACATCAGCTATATCGGGAGGTAAAAAATCTCCGACAGCATTTCGATTTATCTTCGTACTGAATCTTAATATATTACAATGGCCTAGTTACTAGGAACTGTCACAAATCACAAGCATTGGCATGCCTTAAAGTTTTAAAAATCCTTGTCTATTTTAGGGTTTCAGTAACACCTAGGGTAAGCAAAGTAATTGTGCTTCATAAAAACTCCGTCCCTTCTAGAAGAATACTAAGTTTCAGGGCCATGGGAGTTATGTTTATTACTGTCCTCTGTGCCATACAAGAATTCGTAGTTTCGATTAACTGGGCTAATCAGTGTGGTGTGGGTAAACATAGCTCACGTACGTGCTACTCGAATTGTGTGCAGCTCATCACTACGCTCATTTCAAGTTTGGAATACCGCGTCGCTACTATAAGGGGAAGGAAACGGGAGGAAATAAAAGGATCGAGTAAATTGAAGCATATGGAAACTTCTACATCGCATTTTTTGGACCCCGTCAGCGAATGTTACTTGGAACTGACGGCACAATAAAGTGACAAGAGTTCCAACATGATAACTTCGTTCATCGTCCATGTAGCAGTATATCCTCTGCTATACTGGAGTTGTGTCTCTTTCGTTTACATGTCAACTACCTTAGGTTTTACGTAACACGTTCTATTCCTTACGCTGATAAGAACGCCAGCCATGACATTAAGATTTTCATATTTACTTTCGTTGCCGACATTGTGGCTAGCAGTAGTCTTTATGACAGCATGAACACATTCAATAGCGTTGTCGGCATGGAAGAAAAAACAAGAGGTAAGCAGTGATTTAATGCCGGAGGGGTTGGAGATATATACCGCCCCCTTCGAGTCCAGCACTTAAAACATCACGAATCCATCTCTTTCTAAAATCCATTTTGTGGACAAGAAAATTTATTAAGCTAAGAATTACCCGGTCGCGAAAATCTGTTAACAAAGCGGTAGCCTACACAGTTTGGAAAAGCAAGGGATCATCATGTTGGAGCAGTTCAGTTTCTTGTTAGTGTCATAACAAATATCAGTGTGACTAACTGCTGATTATGCGCTATGCCGTGTATAGGGAGCCGTAACGTGTCAAAACATTGTTGAAACTCAAGATGTACACATATACGACGCCAAACAACAAAGTTTCAGGGTTGGTTTTATCGCCCAAGTATGGTTTGGAGAAAAAACAGACTGCAGCCGGTTTCGGTTGGTTCATATCATAATCGTCACGTATTATAAAACAGAAAGTTCTAGCCCTATCGGTTCATCCGTAGCAGCACCGCGCATAAGTTTTGCTTCTCTTTGTTGACAAGAAACAGCAATCGAACATACAGTTTTGTTTCAGACTTGGAAAAAAAAGGCACGGAAACAAATTATGTGCTTGAAAATTAAAAAAAAAATAAAGGTCTATAGTAAGTGTATCTTCGAACGGATTACAAGATTTAAAATGGGATGTTAAGACCATAAATATGATCCAAAAAGTGGGAGGCCATCTACTCGAAAACCATAAAGAATTGAAAATGGTCGTTGAATGGAGGACAGGGACCTCGAATAATTCTTAAAATTCGTGTAGGATCAACTGCATATTAACCGGGAAATGAATCGTTAGATTCGTCACGAATAATTAGGCAAGAGGTAGATCCTATAATGAATACAATCATATACGTCAGCACTACTTATTTATTAAAACATAGGCTACATATTTCGGCCCAACATTAGGTCATCCTCAGGCCTGCGGCAGACTAAGTCATTGATGCTGCGTGTATAGTGGGATCTCAATATGTTTGACAGTCGTAAGAATATATAAAATCTGGAAAGTATCTAATAGATACTTTCCAGAATACATAAAATGCATAAAATACCGGTGACACCGGTCGGCAGCAACATCGGTGTATTGTACCAAAAGCTGTATATACAGCAAAACGTGCTCCTGAGGATGGGCGAGTTTGTCGTCCGAAACTGTAGAGCTGATTTAAAAAGACCAATAAACGGAATTTGTTGCACGTTGTTGGTTCCTTACATCGTTATGAATGAAAGTCTCTCTCTTCGCAAGATAGCTTTTCCTCTTAAAACACCCATCTCAATTTCCCAATCCGCAAGACAATAAAATATGAATTTACCAACTTGACTTAATTTTTCTAACGCAGATTTATGATAATTTAGCGAAATATCATGCACATATATTTAAAATATTCTCTTCTTTCACCTACAAAACACATTTCTTTTGCATGCCTCCCAGGTGTCTGAACCAACCAAACTTAGTAATGACAGCGCGGTCGGGTCTCGAAGCCACCTGTACATAAATCATGGCCATTAAACTGTGAAGTTATAAATTCCCTACTTCCTTCTTCCCAATATGACCCTCCTGAATGCCACATTTAGAAAAACCCATCCAAGAGTAAAAATTGTCGTAAATAATAACTCTGTTTAAAAGGTGTCAGATTTCCTATACCTCGGATACCTTATATCGGAATATAAAAATTATTTAGAAGACAAGTTACAGCATGTAACAAACTAAATGGCAGTATACGGCGACGTTTTGGAAAAGTGATGAATAAAGAAACAGAATTAAGAATCCACAACAGCACAGCTAGAGCCGTCTTGAAATTCTGTAATGAAGCCTGGGTACTCAAGAAAAGAGACGAACACAAACTCAAAGCTTCATTAATGGAACTTCTAAGACACCTATTAGGAATTACTAAATTAGATCGGGAAAGGAATCCATCCGTTAGAGACAAACTGGGTGTGCAGAACACTTTTCGGTAAATACAACAGTATTAACAAAAGTGGCTATAACCCTTACAAAGAATGGATAAAAATAGGACACCCAAGAAGGAGCTGCAGTACAAACATAAAGGTAGGAGAAACGCAGGACAACTTCACCTTGATGTTTAAGGAACAGGCACTACGTCTAACCTTTCAAAGTAACAATGATGATGATGAGATAACCATGAGCCTGCCGGTAAAATGAATCCAGTAATGTTTCTTGTCTCTGTTTTTAGGGTAGCTACTGCCCCTTGTGTCGCTGTCCGTCTAGTTCAAAGGCACTATTATATCACACACACCCGTCACAGTGTCCTCACACCGCGACACGACCACGCAGACTCCCAGAGGTCAAATATACGTATACACGGTAATTCGTAATTTTGATACTTGGAAAGGTATCCTACGAGTACACGGTAGTGGCAGTGCGTAACAGAGCTCTTCAGGAAAACCATTATGGTCTGCACAACTGAGATGCAGTTCCCAGAGTTCTAGTTCTTCTCTACTACAGCCGTACAATCTCTGAGACTCTCTTCTATGCATCGACGCCGGGACTCTTCCTCTGCTTAAAGTTCTATGTAGTGTCCGTATCAACCAAGCGTGCAGCCTGAACTCCAAACCCACTATGTGACAGATGTAAGAAAATTAACTTTACAAAATATTTCTATTTGAAAAAAATTAGCATACAGGCCAGTGTAAAGGTAAAGCAGTCCCGTTACAGGCCTGGAGTGGCCCAGACGGTTAAGGTTCCCAGATTTCATGACAACGCCACAGGATGGTGGTAAGGTTGTCAGCCTTACGCACCTGCCGCCTTTACCCCCAGGAAATTTTCCTGGTAATCATTTCTGTTAGAGGCTGAGTCGACCCCAGGGCCATAGTGCGATCGGAAGGATTTTATGTCAATGAAAAATTCCACCAGCTGGGATCGGACCAGCAACCTTCCGATTTGTAGCACAGTACCTTAACCACTGTGCCACCGCGGTCCCCATACAGGCCAGTGTAATAAACGAAATAAAAAGAAAGTATCTGAAAAGTGTAGAGAAAAATTCCCTCCCGTATTTTATTTTATATTTTACTCGGATGTCCCCTGTTGCAGCTGTTTTGTAGTGAAATGTAGTGTACCTGAATATGTGACATGCAGAAGCATCTCATTCTCTGACGCACGACTGTGACTCACAAAGCGACTGCATTCCATTGTGAATTCTTCTTCCAAACTGCCACTGTAAAAACTTGACTACACCGGAACTCACGTACCATTCAAAGGGAAAGCGGTTCCGAGTCCGAAGCTAATTTAGTTCATGCACATAGAAGAGTGAGATATGAATTGACTGTATGAAGCTATGACAAGTCGACGTGAAACACTTGGAAACATGAGTGCACAGTAGTAAAATATAACACGCAAGCCGAACTAAATTAACAGTGCATATCATGGCGCACATGCTTAGCAAACACAAACTTATTGTCATTATATTGAATTTATGAACGAAGTTTGACTTCTTATTTACTGCTGATACAAAACGAACAGTGTCAAATGCTGCATGAATTAAAGACACTTGTTGCTCACTACTTAATACGCAGTTTGACAGTAATTTTACACACCAAAATTCTGAATGTATTCCCACTCAATTCGTTGCAACACGGTGAGTTCATTGCAACCTACACTAAATTGCTTTCTCCTAATAAAAGCCAACAAGATGCACAATTTCTCAAATGTATTTGATGAAGTATTCTATATGTTTCGGACAGGTGCACTGTCTATCATCAGGAGTATCTGAACACTGTATACACGCAATAGGTATTCGTCATGCTAGTTCTTTCGGCTGTCTGCTATCGTGGTCAGGGTGGAACTGACCACGTTAGCAGACAGCCAACAGAACTAGCATGACAAATAACTATTGCTGTGTATACAGTGTTCAGATACTCCTGATGATGGACAGTGGGCCTGTCCGAACCATGTAGAGTACTTATCGAATAAATGTGAGAAATTGTGCATCTTGTTGGCTTTTATTATAAGAATATATCACGATGCACGGTCCTTTGAATGTAACACTAAATTACTTATTTATTCCAAATTATTTTAAATATTTCTGATTTACATTCACTCCCTCCTCATTTTAAGAGTCAACATCTCACACACAGAAACTAAGGCAAGATAATTATTGACCTGAATAAGCCAAACTTTCTTGTTTTTGAAAGTAGACGGAATGTTAACGTGTTCTGAACTGAGCAGTAAATAACTTTACAAAACTTGTTCTTTTAGTATCATTGGGGCGTTCCTTTATGTCTGCTTTTGTAGTTCCTCACTTTGTATTCACGAAGTCGAAGGAACTATTCATGCCTAGGATGCAAATTATTTTGAGTTAATCCATGTATAAGTCCTACAAGAGTTTAGGATCACTGTATTTCATACGCTTTGCAATTCGCCACTTAAAAGTATTGTCACATTAAAGTGTACTATAAACGTAAGCCTATAATAAATCCGTTTGACGAAGTACCATGTACACTAAGGACTTGTCACTACGTTCTTGTACAACATTACGTGCTTCCACGTGCGCAGAGTCACGACGAAATGACACTTTTCGCAAACAAAAGTGCACACTCACTGGGGATAATAAATACTGATCAGAAGCTTTTTTTTATGTTTTGCTGACGGTGCATCTCAGTATAATCTCAGTAAATAACCAACCGAATGCACAAAATCTTGTTTTATAACAAGTTGTTATATGTCTCTACATGTTTCGAGCACTATGTGCTCATCATCAGGAAGTCAAATTTGTATTATACAGTATCTGGTATCATCACACCTATAGGTGGCCGTCCGGTGCACCGGTTGAGAGAGGACTCTCTCTCTCAACCTGTGCATCGGACGGCCACCTACAGTGTGTGATGATACCAGATGATGTATAATACAATTTTGACCTCCTGTTGATGAGCACATAGTGCTCGAAACATGTAGAGGCATATAATAAACTTATTATAAAACAAGATTTTGTGCATTAAGTGGGTTAATTACTAAGAAGATCAGAAGGTCCCAGACAGTGGGGTACAAAGGCAAGAAATGAATCCCTGTAAACATATACAGTATATAGTTCCACCCATCTGAAAATCGGCACCAGATGGGAGTGGTTATCTAAACGCTCCGGCCACCTTACTTCCAGGGGAAAAAATTCACAACGCCCATTGCATAGGAGACCGTGTGGGCCTCAGAAAATGTCGGGGCATTTTGAAGGAGAGAAAAATCTCCTGCCTCCGCCAGGAATAGAATTATTCCTGCCCCGTTGCTCAGCACGAGTCTAGTAACTACAGCGCCTACGTTATTTCGGCTCCAAAAATGTGCACTTTTTCCGTTTAAGGAGGAACGATACATATTACGGTGACAATTCGATCCACAGGCATAAGATTATAGTTTTAATTCGGCTACTAAAAACCTCTAAACAGAATATGTTATACGACTTTAATATAAATGACTCAAAATTATTTCAAAACTTCCATACAGCTAAACCACACCTGCTGTCCAGTAAAACCATTTACAGCTTCAATCGGCACACTTTACAGTTGTGAAAACAACCGAAATCCGAAACGACAGACGAATCGCAGCGCGTCAAATTGTGTTTGGAAAGAGAGCAGCCGTACGCACATGGCTCTCCCCACATCGATTTGTAAACTCATGTGCTAAAATATTTAATAGACAACTGTGGTTTGTGTGCGCACTGGAAAGCTGCCCAGTCACCATCGGTTGACCCTCTGTGGCCACGTCGTTTAGTCTGTATAAAAAAAAGTTTTGTATATTCACGATATACGTTTCAGTCATTATTTCCTACTGTATATTTCTTCTCTGCCAAGGTAACGGCGTTTCCCGTTTTACTATTTAACCTAAAAGTAAAACCAGTTGGACGAGTTGGCGGCTAACAGCAAATTGCATCAAGTGTAAGAGTCTATGAGAATGTTCTAAATTTCTTAAGTACACACATTCTATCTAAAACACTTTCTTTTAATTTACTTTACCCTCAGCGAATTAGTTTACAGTCTATAAAGATGAGAGTCATGCGTTAATTTAAGTAACAGCAGAGTGCACAATCCTTCTACAACAGAACCTAATATTTATGCTTGGCATTCGGCACTTCTGCTTATTTCTTCGTTCGCGCGGTCGAAGGCGTGGGTCTGTGACCGCTCGCTTGCTGGGATTGCGGGTTCGAATCCCGCCAGTGGCATGGATGTCTGTCTTCTGTGAGTGTTGTGTGTTGTCAGGTAAACGTCTCTGCTACCGGCCGATGCCTCGTCCAGAGGAGTCCTACCGAGTGTGGGGTTTCTGAGTGTGATCGTGAAGCCTCTACAATGAGGAGGCTATGTCCCACTAGGAGCTAGCCATGATAAAAAAAATTCCGTGCTTTGAATGGAACCAGGATATCTATTACCGAATTTAAAGAACCCTGAAGCTGACCCCTGTCATGAATCACTTGAATCCAATTGACCCCATTCCACTCTGCCCATATCTTGCCTATGTCTTAGTGCTGTGTACTGTTCTGATCTTCCAAGCAACAGGTACCGTTAACAGGCCCATCAAGTATATTCGATGGAGCATAAAAGTGTTTCTGAACTAAATGTCTTGAAAACTCTAGGTGTTAACATTTTGTATCTGGATGAAGGAGAGCTAAGGATGAGACAGACAGTGCACAGACAGTAGAATTATCCCGCGAGGCGAGAGTTTCGCATTGTGGTGTATTCGGAGTGTTGTTAACATGCAAGCCGATCGCACCCGCAGCCAGAAGACGGCTACAGTCATTAAATCTAATGGATGTTACTGCATGAAACACGTGTTCTTCTCTTACAGGAAGCACGTGTTTTGCATTTCATTTTCGGGCTTAAACCCATAATATGGGTGCCAGAAGCGGTTCGTGAGAGCAGCATGTGATTCTACAGACTGCTGCATACTTCAACAGACTTTACAATCTTAATTTCATTAGGTACTTTAATATTAATGATTCTATATCGTGTAGAAGAATCAGAAAACTGCAGGTTCATGTACAGGATACTTAAAAATTAAGTTCATGTAAAAGTGGTTTTACTGTGTGATTTAAGTATTTACGAAAAATCGGAAGAAATAAATTGAATTCCTGAAGTGAAACTTGAAACGGAAAAAATAAGACTAAATACAAAGTGTTCAACGTTCTTGCTTCCTTTCTTAATGTGTCTTTTCTTTCCTTCCTCGTTATCTTTCCTTCCTCCCCGCCACATTCCCGTTCTTCTTCCTTTCGTTTTATTATTTCCAATATTCTTTTTACTTGATTTTTTAGTTATCCATAATTTCTGTTTCGTTTGCGACCTTCCTTTACTTCAGTTCCTTTTTTATTCGTTTTGTTCCTTTCTCATAATGCCATTCTTCTTTCATTTCTTACTCTTCCTTATAATTGTATTTGGAACATTCGTATCTCCATCGTTTCCTCTAACTGTACTTTTTCCCCCTCTTTTTTCCATCTTTATACCTTGCTTTGTTTCCTCTATTCTTTTTACTGCTGATGCACATTTCACCTTATCTAGGCGTACTTATTACCACCATACAAGGACGCAACAACCCGTCCTCCAGTGGGATTATTACCAGCGTCGTGTTGTGACAGGAGCTTCAATAATGAGAGAAGTGACGGCGTGCCAACTGCTACTTGCCTCCTCCCTTTCGGGGCCCATAAGACTCACATCCCCTTATAATTCAGTTACTGCAAAAAGTGTGACAGTTCCACTTGGCATATCCACAAGTGTATTAAAGCAAGAACGCCGTGCAAAACTCAAGCAGCTGTTCGTGAGCAGCACAAGTGCAGTACTTTAGTTACAGTTTGCCTGTTTACTATTTGGCCTCCGAAACTCGTAAAAACAAATAATAAACCGCATCACATTTGCGCTTCATACACTGGAGCGTGGAACTTGTGGCGCTAATGTGGTAATGCAGACAAAATTCAAAGTTTCTTCCAAAAGCACGAACTTGGACAACGCACTGCTTTCTCAAAGATAACACGTCAGTGTGCTTCTTACTCCATTGTCAATCTAATTAAAATCCCCCTCCCCAACCGCATAGGTACTGCCTTCTGTCGGAAGAACGGAATCCAGTCCGAAAAAGCCAGAAAAGTTTAGTATTTTGTAGGCTTGGGGGCCGCCGAACCCACGGGGCCACCGTCGCCGCGGTGTCTACGGAGCCCGTATCTCTGCCACGGTCCCATAATACTTTTAGTAGCATTTCAGGTCAATCAAGGATGATAAGTCACTTGATGAAAAATGCAAAAATTACACGTGTCTTTAACCGTTAGAATTCAAAATTTGTTTGGGTCGCAAACCTGTTCTCAGAGTAACTGTGATTTAACAACACTTTCTCAAGTCCACAGGCTATATTGCGCCGAATTACAGATATTTCGATTCGAAAGGATGTGGTACGAAGAGACCATGGTACATTTTCACGTATAATAGCATAATTTACCCAAAGAGCCTTAAGAAAAGTAAGGAAAAATCCATCCAAAATACTAATCATAACAAAACGAACATGGAATCAAGTGAGTGCCTGTTGCTACCCATTTAAGCCACAAATTGTTGCTAACAGCAACTCGTTACAACCAGTGGAATGGTTCAACGGCTGGCACTAAATAATCTGTCGTCATTTCTACAGGCAATAATATTTGCAGTCTAATTTTTATCGCTGTACCGTGCATTTTGAAATCTACGTAGTTCACTCGCCAATAAATGCATTATTTATTACCTTGGTTAAAAGCGGCATGTGTGTTGTGTGCAGTGCACTGCACATAACACACATGCTGCTCTACGACATGCTGCCACATCACCTAATACATACATATATATATATATATATATATATCGACGTAATTTTAGCGAGTGTTTTAACATAAATATAACTTTAGTTAGGTACAGATAAAGCTCCCTGATGATGGTAATTAGAGACCGAAACATGTAGCAGCAATATTATTGTGTATTTTAATGTAAATTTAAGACATTTAACCAAGTTAATAAATAGTGCATTTGTTGGTGTGTGAACTAGGTAGATTTACAGTCTACTTCATGCAATTTGATACTGGAGGTTTATGAAATTGTGGAAAATAGAATTCATTACACAGAACCTGGAGTATCCATTTTGGCATTGTGCTCTAACGATCAGTCCAACATATAATGATGTAAGCTGATTTTACAATGCTGCACCTCGTTAACAAAATTAACCCATTCATTGTATGCAGTCAATTTACGAACCGAAGGTTTGCGCTTATTCTCTGCATGTCCTCTTAACTGAAATGTTTACAAAACACAAGATCTTAATTCACCCCCGTACCGCCACACCCCTTCTTGTGGGGTAGTAGCAAGACACTTGTTCCATTATAATGAGCCGTCTAACGATTCTGGAGTTGAAATCGTCTTTTAAAAGGTTTCCACAATAATGCTACAAAGGAAACAATAGAATACGTTAATTACAGTGTTTATTTTCCTCCCTAATACAAAAAAAGGAATTATTGTAAAGTGAAGGGTAGGTAAAGCAACCAAAACCACAAGAAAATTCCAAGGAACGGCCACAATAATCGAATGGGTCTATTCTGTATGTAGAGCCCCGTTGGGTCTGTGAACTAGATCCATGATCCTGAGATCACAAGTGCTTGCTGCTTGAAGGTATGAGTGGCAGAAACGTGGTTGTAAAGGGTTTATAGGGTGTATATGTATTCCAGTCGGTAAGAGCACTGGCAACACACGCGTATCGCGCTGTGAACTCCAGTAAAGTGCACCCTTGTACAGGCACTGAGGCTCTGTAAAGGCCGTACGGCCCATAGGGGGAGTAGAGGTATAGCTCTACTCTTTCTTGACAACGGCACTAGAAGGGGTTGAGAGAACAGCGTCACGCCCCGGCCGCTCTTTACCCCAAGGAAAGACCCGGTACCCCTTGTACAGGGGGCTGGGTGGGCCCCAGGGCCGGTCTGGACAGATGTGGGAAATCTCGTCCCCACCGGGATGTGAACTCCAGTAATCATCCCAAAAAGTAAGGCCTAGCTAGTATTTCCGTTATGTGGCAATAAACCCGGTCATAGATATATCCAAATCCTGGCCGCGATAAATGTCCATGATCATAAAGGAGAACACTTATTTCACACCGTTTTCAGATTTGTAAATGGGTGGACAAAGCTACTGTACGTTTGATACGGCATTGCAGAGAATATCGCACTGAAGCCAGAGGAAATGAGAAGACGCGAAAAACACTGCAAAATAAGGGACTCCATAATTTGTACTATTACCCAAATATTATTAGGGCTATAAAATCAAGAACTGTTAAGTGAGTTGGGCAAGTATCACGAATGGGAAGATGAAAAATTTATACAAGATTCCAGCTGAAAAAATTCAAATGAGGTTGCAGACTGGGAGATCTTGCAGCAGAGGATGACTTTAGAAAAGAGTGCGAAAGTATGAACTGGACTCATCTGGCCCAGAACAAAGTTGAACTGTTACCAATACGGTAATGAAATTTTGAACTCCATAATAAAAAACCGAGTAAACTGTTGACTAGAAATTGTCTATTAGCTTTTCAAGGACTCCTCTTAATAGATGGCGTTAGTTAACGACCAAACATCTGACAAGGTACGCTTAGACTGTTATAGAAAGCGCGCTGCATTTTATGTCAATGGATATAGAATTTTTTGTTCTTGACCGTGCATCCTGGTATAATCCTTTTAAATAAAAAAACTTGAAGCACAATTTTTTTCTTGTATGTTTATTTCAGTTCTCTACATGCTTCGGGCAGCCATGTGCCCATCATCAGGAGAATTATTGTATCAATGCGACACCTGGTTTATGTCACTCTGTGTAGATGGCCGTCTGGTATTCAGGTATAACCTGCATACCAGACAGAGTGACATAAACCAGTTGTCGCATTGATACAATAATTCTCCTGATGATGGGCACATGGCTGCCCGAAACATGTAGAGAATTGAAATAAACATACAAGAAAAAATTTTGCGTCAAGTTGGTTATTTACAAGGGTCAATGGATATAGGTCTCTGGGAACATTACGCGGCCTACTGATTCTGAAAGATTTATTAGGAGCAAGCTGTCAAACACAGATGTTACGAGTTCTGTCCCATTTCTAGGTAGGTGTATGGCTGTTTGTGTGTCGTATTTGTTAGAACACAGAGGTCTTCCGATGAACCGATCTTCTGTTTACGCATTTTCACTTCCGAGTATGCCCAACAGATTAAATAAAGAATAATATATTGACCATTTACTATAAGTGTCTGAAGGGATATGATGCCGTGTTGCCTGGCAAATACGTACGGATATTTCGGAGGAAACTCTTGACTCTTACTTCAGGTTTGACCCTGAAGATGGAGGAATGTGGTTTGTCCAAAACATCGGTACTTAACAGACTACGCGGCGTCTCATGCCAGTATACAGTTATCTCTCAAGTATATATATTCAGCTATAACCGGCCAAATCTCAGAGTCGGGAGCACTAACCCCACTCAAGGCATTTTAAGTTTGGTGGTTACAGAAAATTTTAAGTGTAGGTCTACCGACTGGATAAAAAATAATTGTGGTTATACCACTAAAGTTTGTTACCACAGTTATTTGATTCACGTATGTTCAGCTGTCAGAACTAAATCTGTTGTGTTCGGTACTGCAAGATGATTTTATCAAAACACCTGTTTGTTATCGTCCCAATCTATCCTTTCAACTTGCTTCCACGAGTCTCCACAAGAATAATGTCGCCGAGCCCAGCCTGGGCTAGTTTCCCGACCACATCGCTGATCAAGCATAAACTGTTCTTCGATTGATTGTGCCGAGAGCTTCAGAGGATATTTTTGTTGACAGGCAGTCAGAGCGGTTATAGGATCACAACCGTTAGCTAGGGATAGGTGAAACCCTCCGCGTGACAAAGACTGTCATAAACTTAACAACAACAGCCTTGAGGTCCGTACCCTCCCAATGTACCAATATTTTGTTCACAAACTGGAAATATTTTCGCTCAAAAACCTAAATTTGTTTTTAATTCCTCGGAATATAGTTTTGCCTTTCTCTCCGCCGAGCATATCTCTGATCCGGTTTCGAAGCACGATCTTCGGTAGCAACATCGCCCCCTGAATATAAATTTTGAAGTTACGTAGTAAGCTGATAAAATTTCATTCAGTGCCGTTCACAATACATCAAGAGTAGTGAATAAGTTGCAAAACACAGTGCATTTGAACCTTCAGTTCCAGCTTCAACTTTTATAAGTCAAGTCTACTCGTTAATACAAGGGCAGTAATTAGATGTTACCAGTACACAAGTTGGAATTCTTGTAGGGTTAGCCTACTTGCTAATAAGACTACAATAAATGAGGTAAAAAAATAGTGAATTACAACTACATAAAATAGAAACCAGGACAAGAACAACAACAATAAAAATAATGTAATGGGGTGCGGCGGTCCTCCTAACCACCGACACCATTACCTAAAAAGGGTATCCGCCACCACCACTTTGGACAACACCATGACATATTTCTACTATATAATATATTCTACAACCCTACCACATGATACATGAATATTATAACATCTAACCAAAATACAATAACCCAATCAAAGTTCAGGGTACAACATAAAGTACTGCTCTAACAGATGGATTACAATTTCCTATTAAGGAACTACCATAAAGAAAGCCTGATCACCTCCCGCTGCCGCACATTTCCTTCCTTCCATTATCCAACCAATCAATTTGGAACACCAATTTATAAAGCACCCAAAATAAAACGAAATATAACCCAAATCATTTCGCACACTTCAATTTGGCACAAACAACTTAATCACGCTTACCTGGCAAGATAATTAGCAGTTGAGCCGCCCATATCTTGTACATTTTACTCTTTCTCCACTCCACATGCGTCTGCCGCTACCGAAGATTCAACAAGGATTCTGTACCGTCGCTTTGACAAACTACACTACACTTCTCAGCTAAAGTCAGCATTTCCTCTATTCACCTAGCAACAGTTTTCTGCAGTTTCAACTGGTTTGCCGTTGCTATGTGAGTGATCGGTGATCTGGCCTTCCTGTTTGTTCGACTGGGAGATGTACCCAGCCGTTCCTTTACAAATATAAAGTGAAATGAAACAGAATAAAATAAAATGTTCTCTACGGGGCACTACAGTAATAAACCGAGTAATGTTCATTAACTCCTGGAAGCAGTTAATGTCACAACAATCATAACCATTTTTCAGTTGAATTAGGTCAAAAATCAGAACCGATTACTCAAGTAAATTGTAAACTTTATTCAATTCGCTGTCCGAATCCCCTGTCTGTGTATGGTTTATATCACACATTTCATACCATAACTGCATTCACTCGGTACGTGTATCTATTTTGTTTGCCAGAGGAGAGGGATAAAATGTGTAAACACCATAAATCACAGGTCAGGTCGCAAACATTGAGGATCCTAACTGAACAACCATAACTTTATTTTCTGCCTTCCGCATTAAAGTTTTCTTCTTCTTGGCAAGGCTTACAGCCCTTATAAGGAAATCTCCTGTAATCTTACCTCTGGTAGATGATAGTTCATACGTGGGTGGTGGTATCACCGTACAAATCATATATGGAACTTTTACATTTGCCCGGTGTCTTTGTCAAGTTTCCCTGGTATTTAAACAATATGGCTCTCGATTTTTGTTTCTGATTAGGTGTTACATTTTCCAGTTCGTTTATAATTTCACGTAGCTGATCTGTGGTGACGGCTGTCTCATCCTTTATGGAGTTATACGCGTCGGTTGCTGGTTTTGCGTCGCCAACGTTGCCTTCATCGCAGCGTCCAATCCTGCCTGTGGTACAAACATCATAATTCTTCATTTCCTCACCTCTACTCCGGCATTCGCGATCGTCGTTGTTTCCGTCACTGGAACAACATGCATTCGGCATACTTCCAGTCATTTGCTCGGAATCATATATCATAAGATTATCATAATCATCGCTGACTTTCTCGCCTAACGAATACCCTTCAAAATTGTCCTTGGAGACACACATCGACGTTACTGTCTGCTCCCGTTCGTAGATGGTATGTGGGGTAATCAGCCGCTGCTCTGTTCGTAATTGGGTTCGCTGTGACGTGCATAGACGCTACGTCTGTGTTTGTTCTGTAGTCAGTCGGAGCAAGATCGCCTATACGTATAGACGTAACATGATTAGCGTATGCGAATTAATGTCCGGACACATTACCATCTCTCTCCATTGTGAAGTATTGTTCAGGGAACTTAATAATAACGTCGTTCATTCGGCAGAAATCAACACCAAGGAGTGCCCGAGTTAAAGTTTAGGTAAAATTTAAAAATGTGGTCCAGAACCATACCGTCTGTACGAATTTGCATCATTTCCTGCACTCCAATACGTTTGGTTTTATTTCCGAACGCAATGACAAGTCCGGCATTTCGTAATCCTAACTCTAGGGTTTCCACTTTCCACGCCTTCAGATCTCAAATTGTGATACGTTTCTTACGTCAGAAAGCTAATTTGGCTCCCTCCCTACCACTGCAGGTAAATTACCAATGCATATACGAAATCTGTGGACGACTGTTTAACTTTTCTTCTGGTACACAAAACAGATATAAGATTTCATTATCGTCTGGTGTGTGCTATATGGTAATTTTTAATTCATCTATTTTGAGAAATTGTTGAGGTTTAGTGGTTCTGTCAGGTGAATCACTGTTAGTTACTACCCCTGGGATTAACTGGTACTGGCTCGAATCTGGGCTTGTTAGTTCGTCACAGAACGGTTTACGCCCCCTAAACCCGTTCTTTAATTGTTCAAAACATCGCTGGAGTATGGGCAGGCGGCCTCTGTTGTTGGAAATTCGGTCTTGTATCTTCAGTTTGTGTTTCGAAGTTTTGTGCTGCAAGATTCAGAGACAGGCTGCCGCCACGCTGCTTACGGCTAAGACTCGTTCCTTCTTACTGCCCACCAGCCAGAGTCGTCCCGCTCTCTTCTGTCGCGTCGATTCGGTGAACAGTATTCTCGCTACCTGTCACTGTTGAAGCCATCCGCATATTGTACTTATTGTACTTATTGTACTTATTGTACCTGCATACTGATACGTCGTGTTCTGTCTGTCCTATCACCCTGCGCCTTATACGGAGGTCGCCGGTTCGCGTCTTGGCGGTCAGCGTTCTGCCTGGGTTTCCAAACCTTCTAATTTTCCCAACAGGTTTATGGCATCTTGTGTCGTCTTAATGTTGCCACTAATCAAGGATCTTTGAAGAGCAATTTGGTAGTATGACGTCAAGGCTCCCACCAAGTCTTTTTCCGACATGGCTGGTTGGAAGTTTGCAGCAACGTTTGCGTATCTCGGGTAATGTGACAACATGGATTCGCCATCTTCTCTGGTAAATTTATCTTGATAAATGGAGTCCTAAATTTATTCTGAATTCTTCTAACTGTAATTTTGCCTATTTCTCCGCCGAGCATATCTCTGATTTGGTTTCAAACCAGGATCACCGGTAACACAGATTGTTCCTTTACAGCCCACTTAGGGTTACTTTCATATTTATGCGCACACTTTCCATATACTTTTTTACGGAGTTTTTCAAACAAAATATTAGTAAAAATTTCTTGCTTCGATAATGTGTTATGACTAAAGTAGTGTGAAGTACAGAGCCAGACACATCTGTAAATTTGATGTTTGTGTAAACGTGCATCATTTGTAGATAATATAAACAGCCAACTAAATGAAACAATAATAATTTTATTAACAATTTCAATCAGCTCAACATGTTTCAGGCGATAATTTCGCCCATCCTCAGAAGCACTAGACTGCCTACAGGCAGCATCGTCGGTGGATTATACCACAAGCTGTAAACACAGTCTAGTGCTCCTGAGGATGGGCGAAATTATCGCCCGAAACACGTTGCGCTGATTGCAATTGTTAATAAAATTATTATTGTTGCATCTAGTTGGCTGTTTATATTATTAAATCTGTAAATGACTGAAGAAAACTAAGCAATCAATTACCATATAAGATTGTATGGACACGGATGTCCAACCCGCGGCCCGCAAGTCTGTGTTACGCTGCCCACTGCCACATATATAATTTACATATGTTTGTGTGTATGAATATTATATATATATATAATATATAGGAAGTTAATTATACCACTTATTTTGATTTTTAAATGTGCGACCCGCAAACCGGCTCAATACGGTTGTGACCCTTGCCAGAAGAGGGTGGACACCCTGTTATTAGGTTTTCTTTATAATTGTGATTTAGGTGTTCAAGAAATCCGAAAGTTTATAAACAGAAGCCAGCAATCTGAACCAATTCTGTGCTCGAAAGAAAAACTCTGAAGACTTTCGTGGCTAATATTAACCCTCTATATGTTATAGATTATGGGTTCGCATCCGTAAGCATTTCTTATTTGACGTATTCATTGCTTCCTTTCGTGTCCGAAGGCCGTCGCCTGCACCACTAATCTGTGGACGCATGATTCATTGTGACCAGAAAACCTATCAAAGGGCCAACGTACGTAATAATTCCACCACACCAGCTACGCTAAATAACATTAATAATCGTATAAGCATCCATGAACAACAAATTAATAACGGTGACAAGTTCAGATCCGTGCAGTACTACTTCTGCATAAGGCTGGGCGATCATTACGTAAAAGCTCTTGTTATGGCTCTGCTTGAATTATTACATCTGTCATTCGCCTACGTTTTATCCCCTGTTTGTAGTAAAGCTCTGCTTTTGTTTAGTTACGAATCATAAATTGAACAGCCATATCAGACTTGGTTGCGAGTACAAGAGAAATTCCAATACATTATCACTGTCAACAACCACCCCTCTTTTGTCAATTGAACTGCAAAGTAGAAAGTCCTCTAAAAATTGTAGTTGTTGAAGTGCTTTAATTTATAATTGGCAGGCATTTGATGCTGTACACACGCATTAATAATAACGTAAATTCCATCAGTGGAAACTGTAGCATTCATGTTTCAAAACTAGGTTAGTTTCGAGAGTCATTAAGACAAGTGGTGCTCCACTGAACTGAAATTCAACATACAATCACGCTGCGCCGTTCTCATGTTTTTGTGGTTTCTTTCGAAAAATGATAGCATGTTGCGCCGTTTAGTTTGTCAATTCAAGAACATTACAGCAAACGGATGGTTGTAGCAGTTACAGGTAGCTAATAATTATTGTAACATTGTCACATTGAAAAGTTAACAGGTGCTATAAAAAGTAATTTAAAATTTTGGTCATTTGAGGATTTAGCAAGCATAATGAACTCAATGAGTGAAACAAGACACAAAATTCAAAGCAAACATGACAAAAGGAACAATTTGCGTATAGTTTTGACGTTTTGTTGACCCTGTATCTCAGTATATTTATCTCAGTATTTAACCAACTTGATGCACAAAATTTTTGTTTCACAGTAAGTTTTATTTCACGCCTCTACATGTTTCGAGCACATGTGCTCGAAACATGTAGAGGCGTGAAATAAAACTT
>Ga0123354_10002990_pt1 | contig 23007 bp, 9 predicted proteins | sample TergutLab28metaG_2_FD_97872 | JGI IMG/M metagenome (GOLD analysis project Ga0123354, IMG submission 97872) | Labiotermes labralis P4 segment gut microbial communities from Petit-Saut dam, French Guiana - Lab288 P4 | ecosystem: Host-associated > Arthropoda: Insects > Digestive system > Gut ... | reverse complement strand
GGTATAGCTCTACTCTTCCATGACCGCGGCACTAGAAGGGGGTGAGTGGTCAGCAGCACGCCCCGGCCGCACTTTACCCCCGGGAAAGACCCGGTACCCTTTGTACAGGAGGCTGGGTGGACCACAGGGCCAGTCTAGAAGGGCGGAAAATCTCGTCCCCACCGGGATTCGATCACGGACCGTCTAACCTGTAGTCAACTTAGCTACCCAGCCCAGATATATATATAATATATATATATATATATATACGCAGCGACACCCGGTCTTGTGTGCGCTAGAATGTGCTAATACAAGAACACAGCTCGGTAAATATTGCGTTCGAATAAGGAGGAAGCAAATAACGCGTATAAACCGCCTGGCCAAGAAAATGTTTTAGAAAATTATACAAGCATTCTGATGTTATGTTTAAAAATATCTGGTTATTAGACTGACATTGTGATAGAGGAGCCTGAATGTTATGTTTTCCTGATACATAAGCAAAGCACGCAGGCAGCACAGTGTGGTGCCACAGCTTGTTAGACAAGGGCAGCCATTCTGACAGTCAGTAGAAAGGGTTATATGATACCTGCAGCATTCTGCACCATTGCTAGGCAGTCGTGGCTAGGATTGTGCAAATGCTGAGTGTGTGTGCTTCAGTTTGCTGCTAGTGCTCAGTGCGCCATTCGTCCCCTATTGACTTCATGCAGTCGGAATTGTTGAGAGCCGTACGGGAACACTTTATCACGAGTAGGTGACATGGTTATGAAACATCCTCAGGAGTGTAGCACAATGTCGGGTTTCCTGTTAAAATATAATATGAGTATATGAAAGGACTGAAAAATTGATTAAATTTTGATAAACACACTTGCACCAGATAACTTAGGCAAGGAATGCGAAGGAATCCGAGGCTATAAAGGTATCTTTATTGGCCTGTCACGAGAGAAAACAAACGATAAACAACCCCCATAACGACATAATGTATAAGGTGCATTTATCAATCGACGCTGAATCACATTAGACGTATACTACACACGTAATCTTCCTATTGAAGCCGACAAAGGGGTCATCCCTTCAATACTGTTTCATCTCACCGTATACGAGAAAGAATTCATGGTGACTGTAGGTCATATATTGTCTAATGACGTGTAACACTACAAATCTTGCGTGGAGCAACATTTGTGGATGTATGAGTGTGTGTGTGTGTTTTTTTCAAAGTTTCTAAATTAAGTTCCGAAAGCTTGGCCTAATCCATGATAATTGTTGTTGCATCGTGTATGAACCTACACGCCACCTCATTCCGCCCGAAACGACAGTCCATGGGACATCTAAACAGACGCACACTCGGCGCAGTAGTCTGCTGTTGTGGTCGAATTTACAGCATTGACATAGGGAGGAGGAAGATACAGTCATGTCACACATGTTAGAAACAGCGTTTTGTAGGTCCAAGTTCCTCATGGGCGTGATTTTGGTGTCTGCTCTCTTCGGGGATTTTACAGGTTGTTATTCATAAACTTTTGCCCAAGTATCGAAGGAAAGTGACGGTTCCTTCCCCAGGGTATAAAAAACTGAGAGTTTCATATTCTTTCCCAAATGTCCTCTATTTTCCTACATTTCTACCCAGCAGAAGTTTTACATGTACTTCCCTAGGCTGCTGCATTCTGGGTATTATTTCTTGTTAAAATTCTTAACTTATTAATAAGGTAACACTTCAGTGCTGCTTTAATTACCAACCAACAAATGCACTTACATAAAATGATATATTAAAACACTTAAAATCGCTCCGAAATGTTTCGATCCTTCGATCAACCTCAGGGAGCTACGTTGTTCCTTTCTAAAGTCATTTTAAAAATATTCACAAAATAATTTCTTTTTGTTACGTCTGTCATCGACGCTTCACATTTTTAGCATTTACTGCGCTATTCAATAGCACTAATGATAATATTAATAATAATAATAATAATAATAAAGGTAAAGTGATCCCGTTACAGGCCCGGTGTGGCCCAGAGGGTGGGTAGAGGTATAGCTCTACTCTTCCGTGGCCGAGGCACTAGAAGGGGGTGAGTGGTCAGCAGCACGCCCCGGCCGCACTTTACCCCCCGGGAAAGACCCGGTACCCATTTTACAGACGGATGGGTGGGCCCCAGGGTCAGTTTGGACGGGCGAAAAATGTCGTTCCCACCAGGATTCGATCCCGAACTGTCCAGCCCGTAGTCAGTCGCTATGCCAACTAACCTACCCGGCCCACAATAATAATAATAATAATAATGAACAGTGGACTTTCACGCTGTACCGTGTGTAGGGCAGAATGTCAGTCTCCGATAATCTACTGCTGATTTGCAGGTAAACATATCAGAAAATTTTGGGAACCACTGAGCTAATAAACTGTAATTCCCTTGTAATAATTAGATTAGGGTCTGTTATGTTAAGTAGGAACAAAACTTTGGAAAAAGTGTTTCCTCTATGTTCAGGTAAGGATTTTCTGCCGTAAAAAGCAGGGTAAATGCTTCTTCCTAAACGACGTATTCAATCTTCGAAACTACGTGACGTCACAGTTCAGATATTCCGAGTAACCTCTTTCCTCTCTTTTCTCATAATTTTCAGTTCCCATCTGGACCGCTCTAAAAAGTATGAACTTTCACTAGACAATTCTTTGTGGGTTTGTAAAACTTCTTCCTCCTGTCCTAATAGACATGGAAATTTTTTGTAGTTACAATAATTAAATTTATGAACAGATGCTTGTGTTTTTGTGACTATTAACACAGAGAATTTACGGACACAACATGGGCCTGTACGTCGAGGTGCACAATTGTGTACAAGAATAAGAATTCTTCGCGTGAAACTTAAACACAGGGGCAAATTAACTTTGTTACATTGTATGGTAAGTGGCATGGACTTTTATGCGTCTCACACTTTTTCAGGTCGTCATGTTGGCATTGTTACGAACAAAGGCCTCTAAAGCTGTTAGCTGAGACGCCAGTAACTTACTGCTGATAAGTTATTGTGTAGTTTTTTTTTTATAAATGGACACATGTATCTTAAATCCTATAGTAAAATAAGTAGAGAAAATTAAACATTGTAGATTTTAATATGTTTCACAACTGTTGTAGTATTTGTAGTCCTTGATGCCTTAGAAATCATCACAAAGAAAGTTTTAAAAAATAATTATTTAGGAATGCTTTATTTGGCAGTGTATATATGTTTACATTAAAAGTTTCATTTCATTGATAAATTGCGCAGTTTTGAACGTTTGCGTACAAAATACTATATATCTGCTAAAATTGTGTTCTTTTTTTAAGATTTAACCTTCGTACAAGTTATTCTTATTTACATAAACCAGTTGAATTTCTTCCCACCTAGCAGTCTCTCATAACTCGCTCCCCTTCAGCTTCCTCCACCCTCATCTGGAATGTTTCAGGTCAGCCGGCCAGAATGTTATGGATATTGAATACTGAGTAAAAAGTACAAAACCCAATCACCGTGCTGCAGAGCAAACTTCCCATAAATAATGACCATGTATTCCCACTTACAGAGACAACAAATTGATGGTTGCGGTTTTAAAACCCATTACATTAACACAGACATTGATGTTAGATTCCCCACTGATGGAACAGGCCCTCCACGTGGGCTGTGAGCTGTGGGCTGTGTTTTAGCTCTCTCGTTTTCTCTGCTCTGTGCTTGCGTTGCCCCTGGTTACGCGTCAATCCGCTAGCCTCGGCATGGCTGTCGAGCCCGGCACAGGACAGTCCCGTACAAAAATATGATAACAGATGAGTACGTTAATACATTTCTAGAACTACGCCATGAAGGTGCATTATAACTGGTTGTAATTTTGTGGTTTATGTTTTGACGGATGAAGTATCTCAGTTTGTACCACCAATGTCTCTATTATTACTGAGTGTCAAAATGGAAGGGATATGGAAGGCATCGGTTGTGACATAATCGAAGTATTATCCGTATAATCCCGTCAAATTGCCTGGAAGGAACAAGGAAAGCCGCGATTGATCTCAATCAAGACAGTGGTGTAAGTACCAAGGTTCGAAAAAGGCACCTCTGGCATACAGTTTGGAAGCATGACAGCCTGAATCAAAACCTTGCACTATGCTCCCTTTCTTGGCTGTGATGTAATTCTTATTGGCATCGCGCTTCTTAAATTGTAGAAATACTTCGATTTATGAACACCGCTGAACACAATCAAATGTGTGTACATTTGTGTGTTATATGTTACACAAAATGAAGTTTTCAATAGTTTTGTCTACTTCAAGGTAAAGGTAAAGGCAAACGGGTCCATGTGCACACCATGAAGTCATAGAGAAGGAACTGATTTATGCCTCTGCTCATTCTTAACCTGGACGCTAGGTGGTTCTGGCCGCTTTAACCCTGGGGAAAAAAGATACCGTTTAAAAGGAGGCTGTGATGGTGCCAATAGCAGTCTGGAAGGTTAGAGAAAATCTCTTGTTCCTGCCTGGATCTTACCGAGTATCGTTTTGTGTATTTAATATGTTTATGTAATTTCATATATGTGTGCTCTTATAGGAACTGACTAAAGTTATACTCGAGCTGCGCGTAAGCTTCAGACCACACGAACTAGAAAAAAAATCGTCCTCTCGCTTCTCAAAGCAGAGCAGAACAAACATTGTAGTGCGGTACTGAGGGAAGGATACAATTTTAGAAAAAGTTTAATACCTACCAAGAACGGTGGTTGTCATCCAGGCGTGTGTAGGTTTTACATATTTTGATTAAAATTCTCTTGTTTCATGTTTGGAAGTCAAGTTGGGATTTTAAGAACAACAGAATTTGAATGTTCGAATAAACTGTATCTGCTAGGAGGCGTTTCGTTTAGATACTTTTATCGGAACATACTGCAGCACTTTTCTTAATTGAGGACGACAAAAGGAATAATAGACACACGCGAAGTGAAATTTCATTTACTTATTTACTTACTTTCTTATTTACTTACTTCCCCACTCACTCACCCGCCCACCCACTCATTCACTCACTCACCCACTCACTCATTCACTCACTCACTCACTCGCTCACCCACTCCCTCACTCACTCACTCACTCACTTACTTACATACTTACTTACTTACTCACTCACTCTCTCACCCACCCACTCACTCACCCACTCACCCACTCACTCACTCACTTACTTACGTACCTACGTACGTACTTATTTACTTACTCACTCAATCTCTCACCCACTCACTCACTTACTTACTCACCCACACTTTCACCCACTCACTCGCCCACTCACCCACTTTCTTTTAATTAACCCAGGAGGCAAAATTACACTCTGTTGGCAATAGACATTTGCTACTAGGCAGTAAACGGATAATGCTTTAAATTCAAGAGCGAATAATATAATTTAAATTCTTGGTTCCAAACTCAACAAAAACACAGTGAATCTCATTTTCTCTGAGAACCAAAGAAATCAAGCAATACATTTTATAGTTAAAATTCTGAATTTCAAATTAAATTTTACCGTCACACTCTAAGCAATCGGTATAATTTGACCTTCTTTCTAACTTTAATCCTCTTATTTTAATAAATATTTTTCTCTTAATATACCTCAATTGTTATAAACAATAAATGTCTGAGAACTACTAGTGGTAGGTGAATAGATACACCCAGTTATACCCAAAAAAAACATGAGTACCGAGAAGTATGGTGGGCCGGGTAGCTCAGTCGGTATAGCGACTGGCTACGAGCTGGACGGTCCGGGGATCGAATCCCGGTGGGGGCCAAATTTTCCGCACCTGTCCAGACCGGCCGTGGGGCCAACTCTGCCTCCTGTACAATGGGTACCGGGTCTTTCCCGGAGGTAAATAGCGGCCGGGGCGTGACGCTGACCCCTCACCCCCTTCTATTGCCGTGGCCAATAAAGAGTAGAGCTATACCTCTACTCCCCCTATAGGCCGTACGGCCTGTACAGAGCATCAGTGCCTGTACAAGGGTGCAACTTTACCTTACCTTTTACCTACCGAGAAGGATCAGTAACTCGAAAAGAAGTTTGAGTAGTTATCAGAGCCAGATAACAATACCATGCGCCTTAAAAACCTAAATCGACCTTATTGGCTACGTGCACACACAGCCGCTGTCCCATATCTGATAAGCTGCTTAGTTTAAAGTTCATTCATAGGGAAGCTTTTATTAACTGTTTTTCTGGCTGTGATATTAAAAACGCATAACACTCCACAGGATAAAATACAGCACTTATTTTCAAGTGCATCTTGTCAATTAATCTAGTAGGAGTCGAAAGGCCAGTACGACGACAGTTTACCATTTTCTGGGTTTCGTAATTGTTTTGTAGAATAAGACTGTTTAGAAGGAAGTCGGCCCTCAAACAACACTGGACAATACAAACACAGAAAAGGCAGCACATACATTATATTTCAGAAAGAGATTCGGAATCTTTAAATTTGATTTTTACTGTTTGTAAGCTCAAGGTTAGTTTATGGTCAGGAAAAATAGTCTTTGTCTTCATGAAAATGCTTTTGTTCGTACCAGCAGTTACGCCAGCTTCCTTGGTGACCAGGTGAGCTTTGGTAGTTTTGCAAAAAAATATTGGGCCAAGTGTTAGTTAATTTAATGAATATGTTTAAAGCAAAATATGCTGCGATCAGGGCCGATCTTGAGCGGATAATGAACGTACCATATCCTTCTTCTAAGCGACATATACACATACAAAAACATGCACTTTACAGGGTGTGTTCAGTGTGATGGGCATTTTAAAATTTCTAGGTATAGCAATACTGATGATTGCAGCCCATCTGTACGTATGCCTATCAAAGTGACTGAAAGGTTTCCGTTGCTGACATTTCACATCCAGTACCCCAGATTGAAGTAGTATATTTCCATTAATTTTCCTGCTATGTATTTGTGATAAAGTTCTGCTTTTTTATACACTGCGTACCTCCGTCTGATAAATAAGTCCTAAAAAGTTATTTTCATCGGAAAAACTGAAATACATTATGTTTCTTAGAAAATCTATTTGTAGAGATTTAATTCGAACGTAACCGAAGTTACAAAATTCAGTCATAACCTACATGCTTGGAATTTCTGCTACAATTATTTAATTATCTTGAAGAACTTGAGTAGGTTGGCAAAAAATACTGAATAAAAATACCGTATTCTTCTGTCCTTCTTTTGTCACACGCAGTTTTCGGTTTGATTCCTATCAAGTTACATAGCACAACAAAAACTTGGATACACGCAGCAATACATTGTAATTATTCGTTACTCTTTTAATTCTAGACAAATTCTGTAGAAGAATAATTTTTTTTCCACTACTAAATTTCAGGAAATTCCTGTCAATGGTTCCATAGTTGTTCAATTCTTGCAAATGGGTGAAGAGAGTGATTTTAATTGGTATTTGATATGAATCCATACACAACTGAAAGAAGTATGCATCATCCGGTGTAAATTTCATGCCCTGTGCATATTTTAGACCAGTAACTTGTGTGAATAGAACGGGGAAAGATGTGAAATAGAGGAGGCTGGTTTAGTGTTACGTGAACATTCGTACCGGATTTTCGGAGACAATCCCATAATTAAGGGTTAGGTCCCGGCCTAATTTTGTTCCCTACATGTGCTTTTATATGTATGTATGTATTATGTGTTTATGTATGTATGTATGTATGTATGTTCATATAACTTCAAGTACATTGGGTTTTGGAAAAGACCTCCTTCAACTCTCAGACATGCTTGACTTCTAAGTAAATAAAAACAATGTTGAAAGTATTCGAAAATTTCTAAGACTTTTTTCATAGTATCTATTATTTTATAGGTCTCAACGATGAAAATCCTCTGTTTTACATTGTACTGCGTATTCGCGAAAAAAAATAAGTGTAATTTACACTGTGCTGTACACGTCTGTAACAGTGAGCAGAATAAACTGAACTCTGTAGCTCATGATGCAATGTACCGTACACATGCCGATAATTATGGCGGTATGTGAGTCATGCAGCTGCCGATAACTTGCCGCGCAGTATCGGCAATTTCAAGAAAAGCATTTTAAAGAGCACTGAAGCCCTTGAAAGGCACTTTCCAAATAAATTTTAATTCATCATTCATCAGCGATATTATCAACGACGATACCGTCTCAGTTACGATCAACATCATAGTATCATCAATGGGAAAGGGAAAGGAAAAAAGAAAATGAAAATAATAAATAAAAAATGGGAAGAATCAAAACGCCAGAGGAAGGAAGTAATAAAGAGAATAAGAATGAACGAGAAAAAACAGTAAATTGAGAAAAACCTGAAGGCTCGAGAGGAGCAATGTTGTATGTTTTTCCATATGTGTTAATTACTATGCGAGTATGATGACAAAGTACGACGTTCCTGTCTTCTTATGTCAATAGCTGTTAAAATAAATTATTCTTCTACAAGAATGAGTTCTACGTAGTAAGGGATTATTTTACGTAGTATTAATTGCTGTTATAATGAGAGGTTCCGAGCAATTTTATTCTGCATGTAAGAATTCCAGAAATGGAACGTTTCTGCTTGACCAGTAATGAAACTAATAGTTGAGCATGAAATAGGCATAATATTGGAAATGCAACACAAAATTTAACAAACAGTTACTGAAATATTAATTTTCGGATCTGTAATGAATAATTGTTCTTTCCAAAGACGAGAGAATGAGGGTCTTTGCTTTTAGAAACATGTTAAACTCTACAGTCACTTTGAAACCTCATAAAGTTCTGTATATGAGTGTTTTATCACGGTAAATGTGTTTAATATTTTACATTTTAATCTGCGTTTTTGTTATCCTTGTATGTATTCTGTACAGCCCATCTGTAAGTAGCTCTATATCTCATACGTAAAAGACAATGTTGGTTTATTTAATACGAAGGAACCAAATTATAGACCCAAACAATTCGAAACATAAAGGAGCTCAAATACACTTAGCACGTAGCCAATCAAGTCAATTAAGTATATCAAATTACGCGTACATCAAATTACGTTTTCAAAGCAGTTATGTTTCAGTTTCTACCCCATTAATTTTAATAGATATACACGGTGAAGACAACGTGCTATTGATGTGTTCATAAGGGAATTTAAATTAGTTGTGCTTTCTCACGACTACATTTCATTTACATGTGTAAGTGCGAATTTAGGGCTATAAAGTTACGTCGATCGTAAGAATTGTATCTGAGCCTTTGTGGAAAAACATATATTTTTTATTTGCTTCTTTAAAATGTTGTATCTTGTTAGTAACTGTCTGTACCGCGTGTTCGGACACAAAGAATATCTCGTTTTTGTCCACAGACTGCATATGAGTCACGTTTGTTGATTTCATTAAAACAATTGTTTTTTTTACACACCATCAACCGCTTTGTCTTTACACCTGAGACAAAGTATTTTTATATTTATCTTAGTAATTAACCAACTTGATGCACAAAATTTTGTTTTACAGTAAGTTTACTTCATGCCTCTACAAGTTTCGAGCATATGTGCTCATCATCAAGAGGTCAAAATTGCATTACACAGCCTCTGGTATCATCACACCTGTAGGTGTGATGATACCAGAGGCTGTGTAATGCAATTTTGACCTCTTGATGATGAGCACATATGCTCGAAACTTGTAGAGGCATGAAGTAAACTTACTGTAAAACAAAATTTTGTACATCAAGTTGGTTAATTACTAAGATAAATATACTGAGACGCACGGTCAGAGAAACGTCAAAATTTGAGACAAATTGTTTCATGTGCAGTTAGAAACTAAAGCTTTGTTATATGATTCATTTGAATTTCATGCCTGTTCTGTTTTGAAACATTTAAATACACCAAAGTTTTAGTTATTCACCAACTGAAACACTAGTGAATTGTCTTAAAAAACAATATTAAAATTTACATTAAAATTTACGTTAAAACAATCCCGACATGTTTCAGTGTTACATTTACATTTACATCACCATCAGGGAGCGCATTAATTTGTGCTTACCAGAGTTACAATTATTAAAATAGTCCATTAAATTACATCGGTGTGTGGTTAATACGATGGTAGCGTGGCTGCATATATTAGGTCTTCATTGGTGTCTGTATGTTGTACTGTGCGGCACTAAAACATTCAGACACCAATATGAAAATTTGAATACATGTCATAATTTGATTCCAGTTGTCCGCTGTGTGATGTTTAATCACTGAACAGAACTGTTTTTGAAATAAATGTATCTCATCTGTAATTCATATAACAATTCGAGAATCTCTGTACATGGTGTGAGAGAGGCAGTGCTCTAGGGTAATTGCTAAAATTGAACTTATATAAACGAGACCTATTTTGACGGTCTTTTGTTATATGAATTTTATATACAACCACTTCAATTATTAACCAACAATTGCACTTACATAAATTCCACACAGAAACACTTAACAACAATTAAAATCACTCCGACATAGAAACATAACTCCCCGATGATGATCTAAAATATATCGAAACATGTCGGAGTGATTTTAATTGTTTTTAATTGTTTTAATATGGAATTTATGTAAGTGCAATTGTTGGTTAATAATTGAAGTGATTCTATGAAACGCACGGTGCAACAATCAGGTTTATATAGAACGTTACGCGTGAAACATGTGGCAAGTTCCGAAACGTGTGAGTTCAAATGTAGTAAAGGGTTACGACACTGACGAAAATTATGCGCAGAAATGAGTCAAATAGTGTAATTATTACTTTAGTATTCTGTTAGCCCTACTGTATACGCTGCGCAATTTAATGAAAATATAGAATTCGTGAATATGCCACGAAATTTCTCATCCACTTCGCGGCTGAAGCCTGCAATCACGCTTAACAGACTGCTGTGTTTCTCACGGACCCACTTCATCATTATGAAGTCTTGTTCCACAGTAACTGCAACAGACTAGCCCCTAATACTGAAGAAACTAAAGTTAAGGTTGTAGGAAACGAGATGGGGAGTGGGGAAGGTGGGGGGGAGGAAGGATGTTGAACGTTGGAAGGAAGGGGGGGGGGGAGAAGAAGATGTAATTTTTCCTTCACTTACGTGAACTGAAACCTCGTTAACTTAGTTGAAACTCGATTGTCTTGCCCCGACGGAGCGTCTATTCTTGCGACGACTAAGGTCAAAGAAGTGGTTGATTTCTGGCGTCTGACCAACGAAGCAGATAGGCGTAATGGCAACACTTTGAACATTGAGGCTCCTCTTGGACTGATTTATTGCTATATCTAGGGTTGCTAGCTGCATGGAGATGGAGACGCAAGACTCTTCCTTTGCTGGCAGTACTACCACCTTTGTTTGTAGTACATGGTTCTTCCGTCTCTTTCGTGTTTATTTTCTGATTATACTCCATGCTAAAGCTGCTACTGCTAGTACAGATGATGATGATGATGATGAACTTTATGTGTATGTTAATGTTATGTGACGTCCGTGATAAATAATTTAATGTACATAGAGTCTTGGTGAAATGAGAATGGCAGAGGAGAACTGGTACATTCGGGACAACCTGCCCCGTGGCCACTTCGTCCACTACAAATGCCATATACAATGGTCTGTTATTGAATCGGGTTCTTCGCGGCGAGCAGCTGTCCTAAGGTTATGGTCAGAATGGCGATGATGATGATGATGATAATAATAATAATATTAATGTATTTACAGTCTACCTCGCTCGGTAGTTATTTGTTCCAGAACTTGAAAATACAATTTATTTGTAAACTCAGAATGATATTAACATTTTAAGCTATTTTAATTATAAACAATAATTTTCCGTGTATTATAACCTTTAGAAATTTATAGAGAATGTAAGAGTAAGTATTCTGTGTGAATATTAGCTAACATTTCTTGTAATTTATCGACTCTTAATTGCGTCACGAGCATGATTTTATCTTGTCACTGTCTTGAATATTTGCACAATTGTAAGGGGAATATACAGCATGTCCTTTTTTGTTATTTCACGTATTTTCTACTTTTTGTGGAAAGAAGTGAGTGTATATTTGTGTTTCTTAATGCCATTCTTTAACCAAACCTAAAAGCTAGCCCTTAACAGATTAGCTGTATTGCTTATCATGAAAACTACATTTTTTTTCAGTTGCAACATATTGTTATGAATGAAAATAATTGGCACATTGTTTAGTCATTCTTGCTTATTTATGGCTACAAAGTAATATGAACTTAAATTTGCTGCTTGTGGAATATTATCAAAGAGAAAAGAGGGCTACTTGATACCTACAAAATACGTCACAGAATGATTAACAGTTTTAATTTTTTATCATCACGACCACACCAACATGTAGTCACGAAGTAATACAATATTAAATAGTGTGCGGCAGCACAATCACTTTATTACTCAAGGTAATTATAAGGCTACATGTTTCGACTGTAGATTTGTCATCCTCAGGCCTATTTTGTCAATTGTGTCACAAGATGCTGTGCACACTTTGGGATCTTGTGACACAATTGACAAAATAGGCCTGAGGATGACTAATCTATAGTCGAAACATATAGCCTTATAATTACCTTGAGTAATAAATTGATTGTACCGACGTACGTTATTTAAAATTATATTACGTTACAAGCACATCGTGCTGTTTCCAGTCAAAAAAGTAACGAAGTAACATCTAAACAGCTCCGGTTCTGTCATCAAAATGTCTCTGAACTTTATGCTGATATAGTAGCATTGAAATTAGTTTTTTGGGCACTTGCGTTACATTTCCAGATTACTTTTTTATACAACTTTTCGTTGTTACTTCTGATTCGTCTGTAATCTTCGCAAATTTCTTTTCTCTTACGGCCAGTCATTCCGTATTCTGACTGCGCTCTAAGAAAACACATTTATTCCTTCCTTATTTCGGTCATTTATCATTTTCCTGACCCCCTAGTATAAGGGTAATAATAGGAGTATCCAGTTGAATATATACCATTCTTGAAGATTACCTTTTCGAATTTTCCAATAACGAGTGTTTGGCAGGTTCGTAGAACTGTTGTAGTCCACTAAGCGTCTTATTAACACAATTTTCTTTATGTACAGCCTGTACTAGAACTAAAACAAGGAAAATTCCTCAAAGTTACAATTATATTCACATCTTTTTTTCCAATTAAATTCACGTTCAATACAGTGGTAACTTTTTCTGACAAATCAACAGAACGCACCCAAGTACCATACAAGAGAAACAGCCGTGGTACAAAGACCAGATGAAATATGTCAGGTCGCCGATAGATTTGGTAGATTTCCCTCCGGAAAACGAAAATCCGTTAGAAAATACCTCCCGTAATAAAGGTTTATTATTTTCATGTTTATATTAGTAGTATATTTAAATCTCCTTTCTTATGCCTAAATCCGTTTTATAGTCATTTAACAACAAAACAATAAATTCAAAACGTAAAGCAATTTAATTTATGATGTTTATTGGACCGCACATCATTGTGATAACTGACGAATAAAAACAAACTAGATATCACTTCCTACTTTTATTTTACTTCTTAGAGACTCAACATGTTTCGGGCATTAATATGCCCATCTTCAGGAGTTTGTGACTATGTTGTTGAACTGCCACGTTGGCCGTTTCGTTCTTGATTTGTTGTGTGTTGGAGCTAGGGTGCGGTTCGGCCCGGATACCACCCTAGCCGAACCGCACCCTAGCTCCAACACACAACAAATCAAGAACGAAACGGCCAACGTGGCAGTTCAACAACATAGTCACAAACTCCTGAAGATGGGCATATTAATGCCTGAAATCTGTTGAGTCTCTAAGAAGTAAAATAAAAGTAACAATTGACATCTAGTTGGTTTTTTATTCATCAGTTATTTTAATTTACTTTTACGCACTTTAGTTTTATTTTGCTTGTCCCAGTTTATGTTCTTTGCAGCAACACTGTCGGAAGCAGCTTAATTTTTTAGTTAACTTCTTGAACATCATGCCTTATGAGTCGAAAAACTGTTCAAGTTTTCAAAACTCTTAATGCTCCTCTTCTTCACGAAGCTTCTAGAAATTTCTGGACGTTTCAGATTTTTTTTTTTTAATTTTTGTTCTTTAGACGCCACGAATTTGACAAGGTACGAAAGAGCGAAAAGCGAGGAATGACTGACTTAGTACAGTTTATTATAATGAGTGTAAGTAGTGATGGCGAACTGTTAATTTGGAAGAGCTCTGCTCTGTGTTAAATGTCAAATTTTGGATAGACTACAGGATTGTGAACACAGCTGGAATATGAACACTTTTCGAAAGACTTCTACTGTACACGTGTAGAATAAAACGTTAATTTTATAAGATAAAAGGGAGCAAATTTTTTTATCAAAGGATCGTTTCTTTCTAGAGAGAAGGTTTAATTACTAGAAATGTACAGAAAAAATACTGAAAGAAATATTAATTTTTCGCTGGCCCTTTGTCGTGGATAATTGAAAGGAACTCATAAAATGCACACTGTTATTACGGCATCCTTCTGAAGTACGTATCAAAGGTCTTAGAATTAAGTGGAACAGTTGAAAATATATATTCATTCTTGGAGTCCTCTTCATAATTCAGGAATTAAATTTCGTTTGAATTAACATCGACCTGCTTTCCAGAATTCATTTTAAGAAATAAATTTCAAAATGCCACGTCTCTGTCTTGAGCATTCGTCACTACAAAACACATTGAAATAAATTTGTCCCCTTGAACCCCATTCCAGGCCCTGCCATGACTCAGGTTGTTGGTTAACAGCCTGTAATCGCAATTCGATCTCAGGCCATTTCATGTGGATTTTGTGGTGGATAAAGGGGAAAGTTGGACAGGTGTTGCATCTGAGTACTTCGATTTCCCCCGGTCACTATCATTTCACCAGTGTTACATGCCCATTTATTAATTAATGCATGATGTTACGTAATATTAGATCTGGCAGTATCGTTATTTATCGCACTTAACAAAACATTATTCCATGAATCGTAAGCCAGACGGCCTGATGAAGCTCCCACTATGTAAAGAGACTGTTGGATTGGTTACACGTAGCGAACTTGTGTACGGTGCACGTGGCAGGTCAAAGATACAGCAATGAATGAAAGTACAGAAAGAAAATTTTAGGTTTTTATTAAGTCTAAATACACACTCTTCTTGAATACGACAACGATTATTTTATTAAATAGCCCTAGTTTTAATATTTTGATTGATTCGACCTCCGGTTACTTAGTGACGATATTTCGTTTGATGAAATTACTTAGTTTTCATTAGTAGGATACTGGAGCGAATTTTAAGAGGCTTACGGAACATTTAAGGAAGGCACCCCATTGTGTTTATTACTAAATACACTACACCTATTCAGTCGAACACAAGACGGGGTTATTTTCATAAAACTGTGCCATACGTGCCTGAGGATGACCTAAATACAGGCCGAAATATGTAGTACACATGTAAAGGTACAATTTTATCAAAATAAACCTGTGTTATGTTCGACTGAATACGTTTAGAGTATTCAAGCGAACAGAAGTTGTGTCCTTCCTTTCACGAACAATTCATGTTTGCACCGTGCATCAATGATAATTAAACACTTTATTATTCAACTAATGTACAATATATGTAGATACAATTTAAACTATAATTATAAAATAATTAAATTATATTGGAAAACTTTTAAATATTTTATAATTTTAACTGTATATACATATTATATATTGTGCATTAGTTGGATAATAAAGTGTTTAATTACGGGATATATATTGCACATACATAAGTGTTAAGTGCAACTACACTGAAAACTAAGTGCAACTACACTGAAAACTTAAATTGCATCTCATGGAAACTTGAAGTTTGTGATATAATACGTTAATTATCAGGTCATTAAGTAAGTATTTATACCGTCGTTGTTTTAAATTTTAATACATTTTACTTGTTATCTACAAAAACTACATTTTTAAGATTATTTAAGAATTATTTCTAAGTGTATATGTCGCCGACATGTAACGTTCAGTAGAATTGCGAAGGATGAATTAGACGCTTTGTGGAATGAACCGTTTGTGGCGTATTTTGAAATACTAGACCAGTTCTTGGAGGGCTAAATAAAACCACTGAAACTTTCAGTATCTCCTGTGTTCGTGGAACGGCCTGAATAGAAGCCTGGGGCCAGCGCGAATTCAAAGAGCCAAGTTAGCATATGCTTACTAAATACGTTACCTAATTTACTGAAACCAAATATGAATTATCTGCGAATATTATACCAAATAACGAGGCACCGATGAAAATTACACGAATCAATACACATTTTCATTATAACATAAAATGCGCGTATGTGCTCATACACAATCCGTTCTGCAGAAAATGAAGCAAACTTAACCCCGTTGCTATGGAAGTTCAAGCCACGTACAGTATGGCACAAAACAAGGTAGACCTAAATACTGTGAACTTTATCAGTCTAAAATGACACTGGCAGGGAATTCTGAAGGCAAGAGCCCTCACGCAGAAGGCAGCTTACACTTCTTCACTAATGGCTAGGAGTGTCAGCTACAGCACGCTGTGTAATGCACATACGTTGAAGATTGCTAACATCTGGAGCGCGAAAACGAGTACTTTGCTTCCGACCTACCGTTATCTACCGAACTACATGGCACCACATCAGAGAAAGCGTTTTGTAGTTGCGTTCGCAAAATTGCGGAAAGCGACTATTAGTTTTCCGTCATTGTCCTTCCGCCCTTTTATCCGCCTGCAATACGTTTGTTCTCACTGGACAGATTTCCACGAAATTTGATATTTGAGTATTTTTCGAAATTCTATCGAGAAAAATCAAGTTTCATGAAAATCGGACAAGAATAACGGGTACTTTACATAAAGACCAATACACTTTTTTCATCATATCTCCCTCGGTTCTTCTTAAAAACAAAAATGTTTCAGACAAAAATGTAGAGAAAATAAAATAATAAAAAATAAAATAAAAAGTTTTATGTCTATAAATAAAGAAGTGCCTTTATAAGCTCGTATGCAAAAATACTGTAGCGATTGGTAGGACACGGATGACAAAAGAGTGCATTCGCATTGTAGGTTGGATACCCAATGTTACAAACACAGACTCAGAATACGTAATACTTATTGCTTTTCCCCGTCAACAACAGTTGCAAGAAGGCTCGTCGATGTTAATTTATAATTACATTTCTTGTCTTATTGTAGTCACTTCCACGATAGACAGCTAAGCACCCCTTCATGATTAACAATCTTTTTTTTTCCTGTTCTATACTAAGGTTTCTAAAATTGCAAGTCCCTTGTCGTGAGTACCGCTTCGAAAGATGCCTGTTCTTAGGGTAACAAGTTGTTAGCCCACAGCATAATATAAAATTCAGAGGTCCACCCACTGTCTGCTATTTGTGAATATGTACTCAGTACATTTGTAGTTATATTTCGTACATACAAGTCATCTCCTTCATCCTCAACGGTAGGATGCCCCATGCTGTTGTTAAATGGGCTCACTTAATTACGTAAATATAACTAAATTTATAGTGGTATTTGCGTAACATAATAAAACAATGGAAGGTGCACCACATGAAGGTTATTTAGTGGAGGCTTGAACTGACGCATTTACTCCCCTGTTCCTTTCTCTACTTGGTCAACCATAAGCTTGTAGTTCGTGAGAAGTTTCGTTCAGTCTGTGTGTGTGTGTGTGTCCTGCAAATAAATTTCCCGCTCTTTAACCAACTTCGTGAAACTTTGTACAAAGTTCATAGACTGAGCAACACCACAACGACCTGTTTCTCAATTCCCCTCTCTCTTTTCCGTTCTCCTTACATCGGTTACTTGACGGAATCACAGAGCATGTTACCTCAAGTGACAACACAAGAAACTTGTGCCCGTTTTGAATCTCAGCCGAGACGCCAAATATTCTGAGATTATTTATGGTTTTAGTTATGGCGTGATAGAAAATGCCGCGCTAGTACCTGGTGGCAGAAAAAGACCGGTTCTTTAAACATTCGTTGCAACTTACATTTCACTAACCTTCTTACAATTCGAAACTATATAGTATGAGTTACATCATTGTTAAATAAACTATAACCAGATAAATTTATTTTGTCAAAAATATCAGCTAAATCATTATAGAACTGCATGGCGTTCATAAATATACAGAAATAAGAAACTGTGATAGAAATACAATTTATTGTAATCAGTAAAGTGCACATGTCTATCTGTATGTAGCTGGAAAGTTTGAAGCGAAACGTAGCACCTCCAAATTCAGGGCCAAGCAGTCCAAGATTAGCTGCACCGGTCAACAGACTTCTCTTCTAAGACGGGGGACACGTGGTGGCCCAGTGGGTTGCCTGTGCTCTACAAGCCGGATGTTCGCGGGTTCGATTTCCGATGGTGTCATTCGCCTTGGGATCGAATGAAGTTAGGAGAAACAAGTACCAGAAATATTTCCTGGGGGATAAAAGCGGCTGGTGCGTAGTGCTGAAAAAATACCACCTTCATATGCCGATAGTCTTGAAGTCTGTCAGCCTCAGCCTCCTGGACACCACTGGTTCTGAATTGCCCTGAACAGGGATTGCTTTACCTTCACATTGCGAGATTTAATTTGTCACAGAAGTGTTGTTGATAATCAGCTCTTTTAGAATGTTACGCAGTGTCGATTAATATATATTTATTTGTCTGTTAGAAGGCATTGTGGTCCGTAGAAACGTGTATAAATGTGTAACATTGGACACGCCGTGACATTACGGAAGACTTTGATCCTCGATTCCTAGGTACGTAGGCTTTCACCCTTTTTATAAGCCACGAAGGCCCGTAGGGTGAGTAGAAGCACAGCTCTACTCTTTCTAGGACCTCGGCACACTCGATGGGGGTGGGTGGATCCTCGATTCCTACAAACTTTAAATTATTTTGACTGTATGGCCAAGCTAATATTTCATGAATATATTTCCACCAAAATTTCAATATTATTACAATAATACGAACTGCCAACTAGATGAAACAATAATAATTTTATCAATAATTTCAATCAGCTCAACATGTTTCGAGCGATAATATACCACAAGCTGTAAACACAGTCTAGTGCTTCTGAGGATGGACGAAATTATCGCTCGAAACATGTTGAGCTGATTGAAATTATTGATAATATTATTATTGTTTCATCTAGTTGGCAGTTCGTATTATTGCGTCAGTGATGCATGGTCACACAAACATCAAATTCAATATTATTATGTCCAGTATTCTGTAATCTGACAGGCTAAAATATCTCGAATTTTAAGATGTATAAAAAGCAGTGTTACTGTCAAGCTGTTTTCTCAAATCTTTCCAAAAGGCTACTAGTTTAACGTAGATTTGATATAAATGTATGCATATTTTACTTATGTGGTCATATTGTATCTTTTGCACAAACAAAATTTTTAATATGATCAGTTTCTAAAGGTACAGGGTCTTTCTGAGTCGACCACAGTAATGGAACATGAAGAGTACATAGGTGTTAATCCACCGTGTCTAAGGTTCAAACACGAAGCTCTGCGAACTTTATGGCCTTATCTGATTAGGAAGCTTATACGCCATCCAGACTGCAAGAGAGCTGCAAAATATGGCTGTAAGTAATGCTTTTACGTCCTTGTTAGTAGTTAAGATGGGGAGCGAGAGGTCTGTATCGTGTACTCGTGTACTGAAAATTGTTGATAGGAATACTGAATACGCGTAATTGGGTAAGTTTTGATCAGATTTAAAACGGGCTTCATATAAAATCTACTACAGCGACACTATGCTGAAATATACATACACTAATTCAAGGAAAGCATAACTTCATAGACTTGTAAATCTAAACCAAAAACCGTACACACAGCTATAAATGATTCAAGCAGAATATACTTCCCTGTAACATCTGTCCGCAATAGCCATTCAAGTTTAAAACGTTGTGCACTAATTTTTAGTAGTCTATAGCCTTCTCAAGATCAATTCTGGTTCCTGAATGGTACTATTTTCGCTGAGGAATTTCACGGATACCCACAGTTCCTTCTGGCAAGTATTACATATACAATTGCCTACTTTCAAAATTTACCGCTATCCAGTCCTTCCATGTATGTCCTGAACCAACACTCAAAAAGTCTGGATTTATACTGTGTGCAATCTGTGGAATTGAGGAAGTGTGCCTGTACTGGAATAGAGCAATGTTCTTCCATCGCAACTTTTATTTTCAGAAGCTTTGAAAAGTGTTTTGGTACCGTGCTCTTGCTTCCTACAGTTATTCCAGACACATCCTAAACGTACTTATCTGACAATTCTAGTTGCATTAAAGAAAGAGATGTCACGGTTTTCTGTCACTAAAAGGATACTATTGCTTTCCCCACTAACTTTATCTCTGTCACGTCAGGTTCTTTCACTGCCGTGGATATTTCATACTGTGGCCTTCTTTCATACGATTCCTTGTAGACTAGATAACTAGTTAACAGACAAAACGTTCTAAGATACTTGCTCTCGTGCTATACAGGATAGGAGCGTATAGATATATTGCATATACGTGTATTTTGGATATAGTCCACCTTCTCGGGACAGAAAAAAATAACCTACATTATTTCTCAGAAGGACTCTGTCTTCGTGAAAAGCGAAAATCGAAAAGGGAAGAAGGAGAACTTATCTGATGGACCGTTTATAAAACCCTAGCCACTAGCACTGGACCTGAAAAAACAGACAAAGTCCAAAATTTCAGTCACGTATGTTACAATACGCTACAGTCAGAATTCTTTGCAACTGGAACTGAACATAACTCTTCGCTACTCTTGGCATGTAGGAGAACATATTATGGTTCTGTAACTGAACTGTAGCAGCAACATCCTGAATTTATTAACTAGGAATCCCTATGCCTATGTCTGTACGAGTAAGCTCTATATATTTAGGTATGTCGATGCTCGCTGTTGTGTGGAACCCATTATTGGGTATGAAGTCACATATCCTCAGCAGACCTTCCGCTCCGAATTCTGTCGGTATTATTTCATGTATCCTGTTATTCCAGGAAACCGTACGTAAAATATCCTTCTCGTGCAGAAATGCGTTATTTGGACGTCAGAGTGCGAGTGACGGGTTATAAAGTGTGTAATAGCTGCGTCAAAATCGTTCTTTGGTTTTGTGGTTGATTGAATTACTGATCTGTCCACTAAGCACTTCAGTGTGGCTGTGAAGTTCTGCACTTGACATCCTGAGTTAACCAGGTGGAATCTTGACTGTGATACCAGCTATCTTGACCAATATTACTGTGACCCTAAGCAGCTTCTTCGGGGTTAATATTGAGTCGTACCTTGAAAAAAACCAAGGAACCTTCTTCAAACTTCCTTACCATTCATGTTAGTCGGTTCCATAAAATCTCTGTACCTGCGAGAATATTCTCACATCATTCAAGAACTTACCAATCTGGATAGGATTACTAAGTCTGTTTATTATCTGCATTATTCACTTGTATGTTACGTAGGGAATGTAAGGTTATCGTTAAGATCACAGTGCATACAGAACGAGGGATTATTGTGACTTGACAAAATATTGTCGAGATAACACCATGTTAATACAAATACAACAAGGTAACATTAAGTAAATATGCTGGAAATTTGGTTTGAATTTAATTCAGAAAACTTTAATTTTCACTAATTAGCCTACATCAACGTTGATCAGTATTTTAGTTTGGTTGAAGATGGAACTGAAATACTAGATTAAATAATATGTAAGTATTACCTTAGAGTTTAGATTGAATTCATCAGGTTGAAGTCAGGGAGAGTGGAGGGTGGAGGGTGTTGTTGGAGAGATAATGCAACTTCGGTTTGCGTAAAATGTGATAACGAATTCGGTTACATTAACAATTATTAAATTTCAGACACAAGCTCTCTTACATTGGGATAGGCATGGGCAAAAATGGGCATCGTAGTAGGCATATTACGTTTTCTTATCGTCACGGTCGATTGAGTGGAGCTCCTTCGGAAAGTTCCGCGTTCAATTCCTGTCTCGGCGACAGATATTTTAGTAGGTTTTATGGTTTTATTCAGTACCTCCAAGACAATACGATGTTAGTAACTAGGGGACACTCATTCTTATCATGTCAGCGACTAGACCCCTCATAAGATGTATCGTGAAATACTGTAAGCTGTTTGTACAGACTTCCTCCTGATGATAAACATTTTCTTGTTGGAAACATGCCGAGAACAATTTATATGATATGAATTATTAAGAAAAAGTGTGCATCTTGTTGGTCTTTCTCACGCATACGTTAGTGCGTTAATCGGATTTTTACGTAAATTAATGAAGACGTGTCAAGTGTCACGGAACGTATTTCCGTAGAATTGCGGTGAAACTTCTTATAAACTTTGACGTTCAGGTGACCTTGCATCGCGGTAAATTCTTATAATAGACCGACTAGATGCACTAATTTCTCAAATTTATTTTTGGAATAAAACTCTGCATGTTTCGGGCAGTTCCTCTGTCCATCATCAGGAGTTTTCACTGTACACACAGCAATGGTATATGTCATACAGGTTTGCTGACAGCCTGCTCGCAAGCTGTCAGCAAACCTGTATGACATACCATTGTTGTGTGTACAGTGAAAAACTCCTGATGATGGACAGAGGAACTGTCCGAAACATGTAGAGTCTTATTCCAAAAATAAATTGCAAGCTGTCAGCAAACCTGTATGACATATACCATTGCTGTGTGTACAGTAAAAAACTCCTGATGATGGAAAAAGGAACTCTCCGAAACATGTAGAGTCTTATTCCAAAAATATATTTGAGAAATTAGTGCATATAGTTGGTGTATTGTAAGAACTCATATAACCTGTTGTCTCAATCTTACATATTAAATCTCCATGCTTTTCCACTTTCATATATCGCTCTGCAACTCTTTCAGTTAAAACAGCCTTGATGAATAACAAATAAAAATGGAGCATGTAACGCGTCCTGCCCCTTTAGACGTCTTAGATCACACCAAGAACTTCTGATATTCCCCAACTCTCTCCTCTTCCTCCTCGCTGAAATCCTCCCCCCCCCCACTTCAATTTCTCTCCCTCCCCCCTCAGTTTCCTACATAGAAAAAGACATAATCAGTGTTTTTTAGCGGCTGCCCGTGTTTAGGCCTGTCGTATTGCGGTGAACGTGTAATGTGG
>Ga0123354_10002988_pt1 | contig 23010 bp, 16 predicted proteins | sample TergutLab28metaG_2_FD_97872 | JGI IMG/M metagenome (GOLD analysis project Ga0123354, IMG submission 97872) | Labiotermes labralis P4 segment gut microbial communities from Petit-Saut dam, French Guiana - Lab288 P4 | ecosystem: Host-associated > Arthropoda: Insects > Digestive system > Gut ... | reverse complement strand
ACCAACGAATGCACATATAATTTCATATAAAACACTTTTAAAACACTTTAAAACACTCCGACATGTTTCGATCTTGTCAGATCATCATCAGGGAGCTTTGTTCTTTGCTAAAGTTATGTTACAGTATTCACAATTCAATTGGTATTTGCAAACGAGGTGTTGTGGCAGCATATCATGTTGGGTAGGAATGTGTTGTGGAGCAGTGGCCAGCTGGCCACTGCTCCACTGCTCTGCAAAAAATGCACGGTGCTACAATAAGATTCCGTACTTCATTTTACAATTGAATAAGAGACACAGACAGTATTTGTTTTTCTTACTTTAAAGAAAAGGCTTCCCATCCAATACAACATCTGATCGTGTATATAGACTTGTCGCTACATGTTTCGGTACAAGCTTGTACGGAGCGAGATTAAGCGTAGTTGTTCAAGAGCACACACACACACACACACACACAAACACACACACACACACACACACAGAGGCAGATGCTGAATTTGACCTAAAGCTCTTCGGCTTTAATTTAAAGAGGAACCTGACATAAAATACACTATTCGCGATTTAGTTGATTTTGAATTGTATTTTGTGAAAGACGCTTTTTTTCAGAATCATAAAGATGTGTGGTGAATCTTCTGGGAAGGACGATATTGAAGAGAGTAGAAACATTAAAATAGTAACAGTTAAATGGATTCGAGGGAGAAATAAACAAGATAAGAAGTGGTTAAAAGGAAGAGGGAAACGCGTAAAGGGAGTGTGAACTGACTAAACGGATTAGAGAATGTGAACTGGCTAAACGGATTAGGGAATGTGAACTGGCTAAACGGATTAGGAAATGTAATCTGGCTAAATGTATTAGGGAATGTGAACTGGTTAAAAGAATTAGGGAATGTGAACTGGCTAAACGGATTAGAGAATGTAACCTGCCTAAATGGATTAGGGAATATGAACCGGTTAAAAGAATTAGGGAATGTGAACTGGTTAAACGGATTAGGGAAACGAGTAAAGCAAGTGTGAACTGACTCAATTCCCTATAGTATTTGCAATGAATTTTCAAGTCCCATTGCCACACAATGAATGATTGACGTACCATTGCTGGTATTTGTAATAGTTTTATAATATTTAATCTCATCAGATCTACTTACTTTATTATCGTCATCATCAACATCATCATATATATTATTATGACGACACAACATAACTACTGTGCATAACAGATTTAATTTTATCAACGCACTACCTGAAGGAACTGTACCACACGCCATGTGTGTTTGGACGATAAATCCTGGGAGCAGAACTTAACATCAATTTAAGGCCGGATTTCTTTACTGTACTAGATTAGGCCTAAAGTTGCCACAAAAACTGTAATACTAAGCAAACATAACCATCAGCACCGAAATCGCTTATTTTCGAGATTCAATCTGTCGCAAGACCTAAATTGTTTCAGAAATTGTTAAAAAACTGGAGGGCCGGGTTTTCTTTCCCAACTGGTATAGTAATATTTCACTTGTCACTGCTTATAAAACCCTCGTGGAGCCAAGCCAAAGAATATCACTAATTCTTGGGTAGAGTGAAAAGCGAGGTACACAACTTACTGATAATATACCTAGCGCAGTAGTAAACGTTGAGTGGGTGTTCACCTCCACGCCACAACATGTCTTCATTGCGTGGTTCATATATCTTTGCTGATTAAAAAACAAAAAAACTTAACTTAGGGTTTTGCTGGCAATCTTTCGACAGCGTGGCAGTGTTAAAACACTTGCTTAGAAACGGCAATAACCAGTAGTATCCAAGACGTACATGTTCACAATGAACTATACAGCAAAACAAACATAATTATATGTTAATTTTCTGATTTAGTTAAGAATACTTTGTCGTCTCACCTTTCTAAAGAACTCGTAAGATCAAGAGCTATAATACTATAATTGCATACGGTAACGTGTGGGGAGCGTGAAAACTTTTTTCAGGTAATTTAGAGCTGCTTGTTATTGGAAATATTTTGGTCAAATTTAAATAAACCTGACTGCCACAGAAATTCCCATTCTAGCCATAAGATATATTCAGTGATTATACCCAGACGGGAAGGTAATCGTAAAACTGATCTCAAAATAAATCAGAAGTGAAGGTCTGGCCTGGGTTCAAGTGGCCCAGAATACTGAAGGTTAAGGAAAACTTTGTGGTTATGACAATGAACTTCCATGCTCCACAAAATATGCGGAATTGTTCGAAAAGCTAAGCGACTGTCAGCTCGTAAAAGACTCTACTCTATTCATATTAAGATGCTGTTGCTGCTGCCTCGCGTGTAAATCAGCATGCAAAAACTTGTTTTGGGGTGCGGGAGCGGTTCCTTTCTTATCACGTTATGCAAGTGAGATGGCCGAGATGCTGAAAGACTGTTACGTGGCTCTCCCACATCGCAAGTCTGAAACTTCAGGGTCAATAAATACCTTTCATTTTTTAGAAAATTTCAGAGTTTTAGTATGATAAAGAAATTTTAAACATAGGTAACTTTGAATTGTGCCCAAGTATTGTAATAAATGCGTTGAAATTCCTGATTCACTTTTCGAAGGCAGTTCAGTTGTTCAAAAACTTAGTTGAAAGATTTCTGTCGTAAGACCTCTTGTGAATTTTTCAAGATTTTTGGCACTACCAGTCACAGATCATCTACTAGTTCCTAGGTATCAAGCTTATTTTTAAAATACGGCACTTTTTTACATGCATTTTCTAATTGACTCCTAAAATTCGTAACAATGACATATGCTCTGCTATTCGTGTCAATAAGACAGAATCATTTGATAAATTAAAAGTTTCCCTGCATTTTAAGTGCGTTCTTGTAATTTTTTGTTAGTCGTATTATAGGATTAACAAGGGCTTCCTGAAAAACGAATTTATTTTCTGTATAGGGTACAGAGGAACATTTCACAGAGTTAGAACATTGGTAACTTAATATGCAAACAAGAGAAAGAACATAGTTGAGACTTAATACATACTTGGGTCAACAATCGTCTTAGCAGAGCCGGTTATCTGTTACAGCGTGACAACGGTAAAGAAAGCTGGAGGGGTTCAGAGGTTATGATAAGCTTCTTTCAGCAAAGCCTGTAAGTCTAGAGTGAAAGCTGATATTTTTTAATCAATATGATATTCGTAGCGCGAAAGAAACCTGGTGAAGACTAAATTTATGTAAAATTAATTACTTCATATTTCCGCCCTATAATGCGAATTTTCATACAAATTAGTTTCGTTGTCCAAACTGATTGCATGAAGTGACAAAAAAAAAATCCGCATAAATAAAATTCTGAGAAGAGAAAAAAAGTTGTTGCAGAATTTTATTTTCTGCTCATGCTTTAGTTTTAAACCGGCATTAAAATTAAGCCACATTACTCCACTCTGTTATTTCATCTAACTGGAAATGGTGCTTCACGACAAATACAAATGTTACACTTTGTTAAATATTACGCCACATATCTCATGTCTTTTGTCTCTTGAAATTTTCTGACGTGAAAATTACCTTCAGTGACCAAAAAACCCCAACGTTTCAGATGAGCACCACAAGTTCCAACTGCGAACCCGTGCCGCACGTATGCTGTCGCTTGTGGAGTTACCAATAGGAAACTTAGCTTCTGAAATCAATCACCAGGTTTGTGTTAATGAAGAGTCTGTTTGCTACATATTCGAATAGATTCCTAATAGTGCAATGAACACTTTACTTCATTTAATTTCCTATAGCTCTAACAGTGTGCTGCATATTATTATTATTATTATTATTATCATCATCATCATCATCATCACGTTTATGATGATGCACGACATGAGGGTTACAAGGTGATGAGTCTTTATGCTTTGATAATCTGGGTTACGATACTGCGCAGTCGCATAGATCTATAGCCCAACCTGACGATGGATGCAAAAATCTACTCCCATAAGACAGTAACCACACACAAGACTACACGGTGTTCTGACCCAGAAAGCGCTGCATTCTAAACTGTTATACATGGTCGACACGCATACATTTCTCTGCATGTCAGTTTTATATTTCACGGAACTTCATCCGGAAATTAAATATTTCTCATTCACCCTTTAAAATTGCACACGTTTAATTTTCTTTCTAAGTAGTAGCTTTTAAAATTAGAATTAATTTGCGGAGGAATGTTTTTATAAGGTTTGTCTTGTACCAGTCTTCACACATGGAACATTAGTTTCTCTGCATGTGAACAAAAAAAATTAACGCGATAAGGTAAGTATAAGAAATCAGTACGATTCTAATTATCTTCAGAATAATGTATTTGTCACCTAAATATGTGAAAATATTTCAATGCTATAGTGTGCCAACGATGTCGATATTATGCAACGAGGCTTAAATGCTACAATAAGGCCACAAAATAGGCGAAAAATCATGAACCTGCGTAAGCGAAATGCCGCTCTTAAGTGGGTCTATTATTGGTTCATATGCTTCTGTCTCCTGAAGCAATTGTCTCCGCTCGTACTAAAGAATGGCTACTCTAACAACCTCACAACACGTAATACGTATCTTTAGACCTATTACAAGTCACGTTACAAAAATGTAAGCTTATCATGAATTTTTATCTCATTTATTCTTTCTTCAGCTTGCACGGTTTGAGGACACTGGGCTACTCAAATTCATTATTAGTTACCGAAACTACGAATCTATTCGACATTTCGTAGGCATCCCTGGAGGGAAGAAATCATTCGTCGCAATTTTTCAAGCTTCAGAAGACTAGGAGGAACTATGCACGTATGTGTCAAAGTTCGAAGTGGCATTTCAACGCGGATTTCCATAAATTGACTTCGGGTTTTCGCCGCGATGCTTGTTTGAAAGCGAGACTTCTGGCTTGTTGTGAGGCGTCAACTGGATACAACTTACCGACGTTTCGGTGCGCGTTCTCGGTCAAATCATGTGTGTTTAAGATAAAGGGACCGACAGGGCGTCCCGAAATGTCGGTGAATTTTAACCACATGAGGCCACGCAACAGCCCATAAGCACAAGATTCTAACACCTTCCCACTGTTCAATCATTCCGCAGCAGTGAACGTTGTTCATTTCCCAGGAGGGGCAAGAACATTTCTCTTCTTCAAAGCATTCAAACTCGTTAGGGGTCCATTCGGACTCGTCTTCAAAATGTACTGGGGGGGGAGGCTTTTTTTCGGGAGTAGATCAACCGTAACGTTAAGCTGACCTGTCACCTCCAACTGGTGCCAAGGCTGTCAAAGCGTGGAGCTATATCTTTAATCCCTCACGTGCCCTCTTAGCGTGCACAGTGCCACGTGTGTAATGTAATTTCAGCCACTTACATACAGTGTACGTGGGCCGGGTAGCTCAGTCGTTATAGCGACTAACTACGGGCTGGACTGCCCGGGATCGAATCCCGGTGGGGAAGAGATTTTCCGCCCGTCCAGACCGGCCCTGGGGCCCACCCAGCCTCATGTAAAATGGGTACCGGGTCTTTCCCGGGGGTAAAGTGCGGCCGGGGCGTGCTGCTGACCACTCATCCTCTTCTAGTTCCGCGGTCATGGAAGAGTAGAGCTATACCTCTACCCACCCTCTGGGCCACACCGGGCCTGTAAAGGGATCACTTTGCCTTTTTCACATAGAGCGTACGTACACTCATCAGTTGCTAAGGGCAATACTTATTCACATAAAGCCAGTGATACTGGTGAACTGCAAGCGTAAACAAATATCTTACAAAAGAGTTTTAACCTTATTTATTATTTTTTTACTAATAATTATAATTTTATTTATTCTACGAGAGTGAAAAGATAATACTGGAAGTTTCTAAAAGAGAGAAAACAGTTAACGCAATATGCTGGTGTGTCTCTGTACCTCGTCCATAATATTTATTGCTGTAATAGAGCAATTCGGTTCCCCATTGAAATCTATCGAGCGAATTTAAATGTATTATGCGTCAAATAAAATTCTACTATATCGTTATTCACGAAAGCTCTTCCGACGACAGAGAATGCAAAAAACATAAGACACACGAGTGTGCTTCTTCAAGGTGTGTAAATTTATTTGAAGCAGCCATTTCTTGTTGAGTGGCATTAGCGAAGAACTAGCAACAATACTGTATGGCCCTGCTAATGCGAATATAGTTGTCACAATAATGAAAATAGCCTAACTGGCGCACTGTTGAAGATTAGAGTGCTTAAGGCGCTGTTTTAGGCTCTTTCACAAAATTCTGAAAATCAGCTATTAGCTCCGTCTTGTCTGTCTGTCTGTCTGTATGTCTGTCCGTCCACATGGAGCAACTCGGCTCCCACTTGACGGATTTTCATGAAATTTTATACCTAAATATTTTTCGAAACTTTGTCGAAAAAATTCAGGTTTCATTAAAACTTGACAAGAACGACTGGTACTGTACATGATGACCAAAATGCATTTTTGTTTGTATCACGCTCAGTTTTACTTGGAATGCAAATGTTGCAGGCAAAACCGTATTGAAATTCAAAGTACGCATTTCATGCTACGTGACATTTTTGCGAAAATCCTGCCGTTTTGAGATAATGTGGAAAAATATTTTAGAGCCGGAGACCCACGGATGACAATATGGCGCATGCGCATTTCACGCCAGGTACGTAAGGCTACAAACAAACATTCATACCATGTAACACGTATTGCGTTTCCACTGCAACAATGGTTGCACGAACGCGCCTCACTGTTACGTTACACGTACAGTACATTGCCTGTCTTGTTTTTCTTGGGATGTCTGTCGGCTTTTCCTTTCTTTCCGTGGAAATCAACTGGAAATATCAGAATTGCCACATGACAGCAAAAAATAGAATTTTAATGCCTAGTTTAGCACACATTGTTGCCAGAAAGCACTAAGCTTTAGGAGACATGCAGAATCTCGACATTCTGTCGAGATTCTGTGTCCTGCTTGAACAACGTTATGCTCGGGTGTTTCAGAAGTTTCAGAAGTGTGAGCTTAGAAGGAAAATGGACATAATTTTCTCCAGACAGCAATGTACAGATAGGCTTTGCTTGTTTACTAACAGGAGGTGCCTACAGATCATTATTATTGTGCTGGTGCTATAGAGCTATGTTTACAGAACTTCCCAAGATCACAGTGTGCCTACTCGATGCCAAGGCGCCTGGTGCCCAGGGCTTGAACCGCATACAGGGACCAAGGGTTATCTGTGGAAACCGTAGGGATGATATTTGTCTACATTTTTGTTCGATTTCAAGCTTCCGCCGCGGTGTAGATGGGATCTTTGCCTTTCTAGGATGTTACACAGAGTAGAAGTGGTTAGTTACTGACGTGTCGGGACAACCAACTTGTCCCAACGTCAGGGGTCACGCAGTCCAAGAATCGTCTTGGACTACTTGACCCTGGAAGATGGGACAGGTACGTTGTCCCGAAAAGTCGGCAAGTAACGACCAATCCGAGCTGCATAACACCCCAGAACAGCGAAGATCCCATTTTTCGTTGCGTTTTCGAGTATTGTCCACTAGTACAATTAAAGTTGCAAAGTAATGGGATGATCCACATTCTTTTGTAATACGCAATTTCTGGCGAAGAAAATACATAACTGCGTGTGTTAAACAACTAAGTAATGTCAATAATCAAGAAAGTTTTACTGACAAGGCACGTGTCGCTGTGGTCTGGACGGTCTGGGGATCGAATCCCGGTGGGGTGAGAATTTTCGCATCCGTCCAGACCGGTCCTGCCTTCCGTACAATGGGTACCGCGTATCTTACCCGGGGTGAAGCAGCCGAGAAGTGGCGTTGACAACTACCCCTTTCTAGAGCAGAAGTCAAAGAAAGAGTAGAGCTATATCTGCACTCCCCGCTAGGCCCTCATGGCCTGTTCGAGGGTGAACTTTACCTTCACCTTTGTCTTACTGAACAAAAAATTAAAGGTACTGTGATCCAATGTGTGTGTTCTGCATTTGTGAAGTGAATATTATTTCGTATATAATTTGAATAAAAAATAGAGTGTTGAAGTGAGAATTTTCAACACAGTTCAGGAAGACATTCCATATAAGAATGGAATCAGTCAGATAGGTCTAAACATTTTAAGTATGACAGGAAGAAATAAGCCCTAATATTACACACTACATGGCCTTGTTAGTAGCAAAGGAACGTCAGGGCCAATGGAATGTGCGTAATAGTGAACAGAGGCACCTGCATTCAGAACTGGTGTAAAACCTTCCTTGCATAAGTGCTAATATTTAAAACTTCATGTTATATATATACATATATATGTATACATATATATATATATACACATATATGTATATGTGTATAAAAGTGTGGTAAGTTTTGTTTGCGACATCATGATCTGCTGAACTATCAAAACGAACTCTGCAAGTGACATAGCTTATGATTTGGCATTGATGGCAATCTCCTTCTTACCTCTGGATCTAAGCAAATTTAACCTACAATTTATCCCCTTTAGTGTCGAAATCTTTCACACCAGACAACGAGTCATTGTGCTTTACAAGCGCAAGCTGTACAGACTTTTCTCACTACATGCACTATTTATTCCATTCACAGAAATAGTTGTAAAAATTAAAGTAAGCAAGACTTGAGAATATTCTGGACTCTTTCTGACCCCCTATTTTCTAATACGGACAGGTCTCGCTTTAGGCGATTTCTTTTTGTGCGATTTCGCTTTAACGCGACTTGAAAATTTACACCAATTTACGAATTTAGGCGATATTTTTAATTTAACGGGATTTGGCATACAATTTGTGCTGGAGGCTAGCAGAAAGTGACGTCGCTGTTACGTCATCAGTGACGTGTGTGGATTGATTACGTTGGTGATATAATCACGCGTCTGATGTAGTTCCCCTTTCAACAACATTGGCTTTTGTTACCAAAATGAGTGAGAAACGTAAAAACTACACCATCTCGTACAGTCCCAGTAAAAAATCGGCGAAAGACAATCAGTATTGAAGACAAACTAGACGTAATAAGCAGACCTGGAAAAAGTGACAAAATTTTTGACATATGTCGGGTTGTTAGATTCGCTCATAGTAGCGCACGTACAATTCCTGATAATGCTGATAGAATGAAACAAACTGCTAAGTCGGTAACTGAAGTGTTTGTGTAGGAAGGCTGCCAGTCCGATCGGAAAGGAACCGTACCAAAAACTTAGGACGTTATTCTCTTATACTTGTATTAGAAATAAATAAACAAATAAATTGTACAGAAGTGTATGTATACCGTATAGAAATATTTTATATAGAGTACACATATACTCTACAGATCCCGTATGTCCACTAGTGGCATTGTCGTGCACCATTTACGATGAGCTTGTAAAACCCCTAACCCCAGAAAATGCACTGTTTTAAATGGGAATTTTGTGTTCGATTTTCAGGAACGTAACCCTGGCTTAAAACGAGACCTGCGGGTACATGGAATGTATCTAGAGTACTCCATTATGATAGTGTAGGTCTACATGTACTCATACATGATTCAGTGTCGCCCGGGTGGGATCTCATTTCGCTCGTTGATATAGCTGCACAGGAGAGTCCTTACTGTGGCTACGACAGTATTGGCAAGAGGGTTTAGAAACATCTGTTCTGAGAATCCCATTTATAGTGAGCTGAAACGCAGTGATCAATCACAAGATAAGTGACCCAAGATCACGTACGCCACCTCCACACGCTATATTAAACGATAAATAAATGTCGAGGTCACCCCTCCTTTTTGCATTCACTACCCTTAGCACACACCCTCCTCTCTCTAGAGTGGGCCAAGTCCACCCCAAAAATTAGCAGGTTTTATGATATTCGTCACACATCACTTCTCATATCTTTCTCGTCCAAAGTGTTATCCATGTGCCATATGTACACATTGACACTACAAAACACACATATAAATTACAAACTTATATGTAATCCGTCAAGTAATTGTTTCCGACGTCAACTGTTTGCTGCTAAATACCATACGGCTTGGTCCATTAATCATCTTTCAAGACTTCTTTCAACCATTAATTCTCTTACTCCTCATGAGTTATTTTACGTGCGGTGCCATATTTGCTACTTTTCATACACAACCGGGCTTGATGTTTGTTTGTTTGTTTGTTTGTTGTAAACTCAAATGTTACACATGTTTAGTTCAAAACATACATTTTTTTTTGTAGTTTCGAGATAATCCACGAGGTCTGAATTGAGCTTGGTGTAACGCGACTTATAACGGGCTCATAGAAGAAACCTACACCAAATTCTCCGAAATGTTTAGTGCAACCCAAAAAAATATCATACTTAATCCAAATTCATTGTTCCGCTAGTTGCATTGTGGGAAACAAATAGACGAAAAGCCTTGTTGTATGTCTGTTGTTACTGTCTTTTGAGCAAATAAAGCATGAACATGAACATCCATACCTGAAAATGGCAGACGTAAAAATATGTCCACACGTGGTATGGACACCAGCCTTCATATAGATGTGTTACAGATACACACACGTGCATCGTAACGTAGCTTAACACTCCACTGTACGAAATACCTTTTATGATTCTTCCAAGTCTTACATCCCCATCCCAACAATCTGGAAAATGGTTAGGATTATACTGGAGGACAGAGACAATGTATGTGTGTTTGTGTATGTGTGTGTTTGAGGCGCGCGCGTGTGTACTTGTGTACATGTGTGTGTGTGTGTGTGTGTGTGTGCTCGAGCGCGTGTGTATGTGCGTGCGTTTGTGCGTGTACGAGCGCGGTGTCGGCATAACAGCCACAAACTGAATAAAAATTTTCTTTAATTAATCTACTACCTCCAGATTACAGACATAATCAATTAGCACAAATGTTCACCATGCACCAAGAGCCCTTCGTCAGTAACAAAAAATCTCTCGGCTTCTTACGATATTCTCCGCCTTTTATTGAACTGAAATTTCAGTATGGCGGTCAAAAGAACCCCCTTCCACTTTTCGTACTGAGACCGAAAGTTCCACTACACCTATTCATACATTATTCCCTTGTTAATACCTCTTTTCATATTATCCTCCCATTATGCCGACGTCTGTAGCGTGTTGCCATCCCTTCCGATTTTCTGCCTGAAACTTTGTAAGCATTTCATATTTCACCGGTGAGTGTTACATGACCCCCTTCATATACATTGCGGAGGTGTTCCAGTTGGTAAAATTTTGTCAAGAATTTAATTGCGCAGAAGGATTTGTTTTAATCCTTTTTCGCTTAATATTTGTCTATTTTATAAGACAGACAGACTCAGGCCTATACTTAAAATCTCAACTTGCAAGGCGGGTTTGCCTACTAGCGAAGGGAAATCAATACCCCCTAAAGTTTTCAATGGTAGCCAAGAGGGTGGGAGAGGGAAGGGTGCTGTAGTTACATCGAATCGCCGCCAGAGAACTCTCTGATAGTCCGGAAGAAACGGCCATATTGTAACGTTGCCAGCTGTGGTATTCCGTGCAATAATACAATGGTTATATCAAAAATCTATATCTCATAAAGTGTGTAATACAGAAATAGGTGTGCGGGTGGAACGTCTTAACACAGGCCTATTTTGCCGAACTCTTGGTTTTCTCATCCACAAAACAACATTGTTCTAAGCCACAGGTGAAGGTTGATAATTCATTTGTCCGTAACTTACTTAAAGTTAACTCTCAGAATTTCAGACTACAATGTCGTAGACGAGAACGATTAACGATTTGAAAGGATGTGGAAGTGATTGCAGCCATATACTGAGACATGCTCCGGAAATTCACCTGGAGGGACTGAGAAAAACACGAAAAACCTCTGTGAGGATAGCTGGTTTCCGGGCTGACGTTATAAACTGAAGATTTCTTAGTAGGAAGCAGAGGGACTAACCACTCTGCGCAACCTTCAGTGAGGTTGGTAATTACGTGACATTTTGTTCTTTCTTCTTTAACTAGTTCCAATTTAAACGTTTTCACAGTCAAGCCAAATAATTTCAGTTGGTTTCCATGACCTTCAAATACATTGACATATGATTGTTAGATACTGGGCAGGATACACCTTATTCTCACCACCACCACCACCACCACCGTCATTGGACTGTCGTCTCGAAAGCCTCTTGAAAAGTTAGGATTTTATGGAAAATTTTAGTATTTGACCTGGTTCCTTTCTGCTCAGGAACAGTAAAATAATGTTTTCTCGTGATCCCAAGCGACTACATGACTTGCTGGGTCATCCTTTTGAATATATATTTGCAAACGTCAAATTGTGATGACCTCTTTCTCAGCTTATTCAAAGTAAATTTTCCTTGGGGAAACCAAATTTGTCTTGCTATTACTAATTATTATTATTTCTTTTTTGAAGAAAATTTTGCGCAACGTAACTGTAAGTAGGACGTTAGTTTTAAAAACGGCACAGTATGATATGATTCCAGCCTACAAATGATACCCATTTTCTCATCACATGTATTGGGACATAGGCAGCAAGACACAAAAATTGTTAGTTATTATGTTAACCTGTTTATTTTACACAGGTGTAATTACTAGCATCTCACTCAGATGGAAGAGCAAAAATACAGCCTGAACGTAAAGTTCTGTTGAGAATATTTGAATTTAAGAAAGTGGAAATAAAACAAGAATGGACAGAATTACGTAGTATGAAACATTATATTTTGTGTCTCACTCCTCTTATTTATCTGGCCATATATCAAGGTGGGCGTGATTGATCGGGCATAACAAGCATGCAGATTAAAGAAAAGCTCATAAAATATTTTAAGAAAATTTAAAGGAAAAACAATTTTGGAGGTCTAATGATATTCTATGTGAATTTAATGAAGTGGTTAGAAAACAGAGGCGGGTTATCACTGGCCGTCCCACTAAGGACGAAGAGACAAGGAGTAGCACAAATTTACGATATAAATTTGGTCACAATGGGATCCTGGTGTCTAAAAAAGTAAGAAACTTTTGGCCATTCTAGGTTACCCTCTGGTTACACTTACACGTGAAAGAAGTGTACAGATTTATAAGCATACATTTTGTCTCAAAATTTTGTGTCCCGAAACTCAGAAATAATTGTTATCAGAATTATGCCATGATGAACGCATATCAATAAATCAAGTCTAAAATCACATAAAAATGTCATCGAATAAGCATTTACATTGTAGCGCAACGTACAGGTGATTATACAAATGAATTATATCGTTAGTGAGATCTCACCAATTTATGATTATTTATCTCAGTAATTAACCAACTTGATGCACAAAATTTTTGTTTTACAATTAGTTTATTTCATGCCTCTACATGTTTCGAGCACATGTGCTCATCATCAGGAGGTCATCACACCTATAGGTGTGATGATACCAGAGGCTGTATAATGTAATTTTGACCTCCTGATGATGAGCACATGTGCTCGAAACATGTCGAGGCATGAAATAAACTAATTGTAAAACAAAAATTTTGTCCATCAAGTTGGTTATTTACTGAGATCAATATACTGAGAAACATGTTCAGCAAAACGTCAAAATTTATGATTAGTTATTACAATAATAAATGCGATTTTATATTAGGCTACAAACATGACAGCTATTTATCATTTTAATAAATAATCCTAAATTAGTGAGCTCTCACTAACGGAAAAACTGCATGTTGTAAAAGTACTTATGTTTTAAACTTTTGTAATAAACGTGTCCGATTATGGTTCTGATGAATCGAAGCATGTAGCACGTTTTTGTATAATATTAAAGTGTTGTGTCTGTCTGTTTACATTGTGTGTGTGCAGACCCAGGCATAATCAGAGCACGACGAAGACAGGTTTATTCAGAACAAGGTTAACCACGTCTTAAAATAAAACATGTACACATATTTAATGAATGATGATAATTATGCAAGTAACAACTGATAATACCTCATGTTTCCCTATTCCTTAAAGATGGTGCACTGTAAATATTAAGCGACAGTATCCGTACTCTACTTAGAGGTTAGGTCTACTGTCGAATCAAGAGAATGAGATCGCTAAAGGAAAGGAATCTCCTTATTTACGCCTAAAATACTTCATTGTTTTCTAACACAAGATTTGGAATAGAGGTCATGAGTCCAGTGTCAAGTGGTGAGGACGCAAGTTTTGTCGGATACTAGTGACGTTCTGAACAATATTAAACTTAGTTTCGACCCGGGGAGAATGAATGATAATGGACGGTTTTATTCAGAGAGGTGGAATGGTTCGTGTCTTTGTGTGTGTGTGTGTGTGTGTGTGTGTGTGAGGCGCAATAGCCGAACTCGGCCCCAGGCCGCCTCATTGTTGAGGTCTCTATATCTTCCACAATTGGATATATACACACACACACAGACAGACAGACACGGTAGGACTCCTCCGAATAAGTGATCAGTCCGGAACACAGGCCAGTACCTACCCAAAACAAAACAAACACAAACACATCGTTGTCCTAATCGAGAATCAGACCCGCGATCTCAGTAATAAAACGGATTCAGACCTACGCATTAGACCGCACGGCCACTACGATCGGCAGTTTGTGCGTTAATATTAGTTAGATCTCAGGTTATTTGACTATGTTTTTTCAGCTGCATAGGTATTATGAAAATCCAATGTGATTAGAAGACTTATGTTATATAAAAAGAGAAGGTCCAGACGGAAGTCTCCAAAATACAAACACAGAATATTATCACTAATATCGCTAATATTATCACTAATTAATAAGTTTGGTCTTTTTCCGTTTAATACTGTTAGGTAATTATATTTTCTAAATCAAGTGCAAATTTTATACGAAAAATGCATACACTTGAATAAAATTAATTAATTTGAATTAGGCCCATGTCTTTGTTAATTTCCCATCCATTTAATTTTGTGAACGCCCATTCCAGAGGCCACGCGATCTGCGGCGGCTCGCTTGCTGGGGTTGTGGGTTCGAATACAGCCGACAGCATGGATTTTTATCTTTTGTGAGCGTTGTGTGTTGGCAGGTAAAGGTATCTGTGACGAGTTGATCACTCGTCCAGACAGCGTCCTACCTACTGTGGTGATCGTTGTGTGTGACCTAGAAACCTCTCGAATGAGGAGGCCATGGTCCGCTTAGGGCTGCAGCGTCATGTGAGGAGAGGGGGGTGGGTGATATCTTTATGACGACTTTAACTTGGTTATTATTGAATAATGATCATGACGAATAGGCTGTAAATTTTGAAACCATTCATGTTTAATTATAACATCTACAAAATCTGATTTAAAAATGCATTTCCTAATGTACCGCGTATTGAATAAAACGGAAGCCAGTTACAGTGATAAAAGCCACGAAAAACTTATGCTACACGAAAAATCGATTGCAGATTTCAGGCGAGCTTGTCTACTCACAAGAATCGTCACACGACAAGTTCGTTTCGAGTCCTCCTTACGCTAAACTTATAAGCGTCTCAACACATAATATTTACTACGAGATATTTTGACCCCGCAGGCCCTAACCCACCTGCTACCTGACTGGCACAAGCAGCGCCACAAACAATTAGAGCGTCTAACCAATTTACCTATATTTAGCACTTATAGGCCTACCTTTAGACATCACACTGGGAGCTGCAGCACTCTCCACCACGCCAGTCCGCATCTTATATATTAAATTGGATCCAGTGAGGGGGATAACGTCAAAACATTGCATGTCATCAAAACTGATCAAATCACAGCCTGGAAAATTTCTAAGAAAGAGAAGTGCATTTACTGAAGTCATGTTTACTATCAGTTACATACACTTCAGAGTATTTCACGCAAAATTTGAAAGGAACTGGATGAAGTAAAATTAAAGTCAAAATCAATCCTTTATTTTACACAATTTAAATTAAATGTATTTTTTTCCATTTCTCCTGTTTTCTATCGTGGACCCAGCACAGGACGTATAAAAATATGAAATTTTAATCTTACTAATATTTACGGTAGTCACAGATCTTGAATCGACGTGCTAGTTTTGACGAAGAAATTTTGGTCGCAATTCGAGTATGTTTTAATTACGTATTTGATCTTCAGTCTCTTAACCTTTTAGAACCTAGCCGTTAACACGTATACAAAGAGGTTTAACACTAAAAATTCACCATTTTTTCCGAACAGCTTATGATCTTCACAAATTACACCCATTATTTCAACATAACACATTTTCCAATTGGTCTTACTAATGGAAGCACATTTATTCCCTGTTAGTAACAGACTGAATTTTCATGTACAGTGCAGATTAATTTTAGTCTTCGAAGGGTTTTTGAGTGTCATTACTTGTTTGACAGTTTAGTTAATATACAGTATAGGCCTACATTGATGGTAACTAAGAAATAAACTCCGATCGAATAAGTGGTCCTTCGGTTTTTTAAAGATGCGTACTGATAATACAGAAATAGGTCCGCATTATTTGCTCATGTAAGGGAAGCATCTCCAAGAGATGGCAATTTTTATGATCATGTTCTTTCACAAAATGACTTAAAGATAAGTGGACTGCAACGACGCAAATAACTACTTGGATCCATCATATTTTGCGTTTCTTTGTTCGTTTGTACGAACCCTTTCAAAAAGGAGCATGGAAGTGAAAAGATAGTTTCCGAAATGCACAAACCTCATTAAACATGTTACAAAAACACATTTTAAAAACCTACAGTCTCGCTGAATATGTGGATTAGAGAAAGTTTTTATTAGAGACGCTCGTAGCCTCTTCCTCTGTCACGTTGTAACAGAACCTCTTAATAAAGTACACTTACTACATCATAACATCAGATAAAATAAATAGTCAAATTGCCCAACATGAAGGGTTTTATCTTCTCTTGGATATGACGTCGTGTACACTGGTGTGTGTGCAGGAAATTTCTGGAGTCTTGTTGCATTAGCCCGAAAACCAGATATTCTCATCAGCACTGTTGTGGGAAGAACCTCAAATCTCACATACAAAACGAAATTATAAAAACACTTCTCAATGAAAGAAACTGGGACAAAAAGGGTACTGTTTCTAAACAGTCAGTATAGGAAGAAATAGTGCAGCTATGTGAAAGAGCATTGCTCTAAACAGAAGTATAAAAAGGAGCTCAAGATATGAAATTTCGTTTCTGCTGTTCTCTTATTTCACTGTACCCATTTCCAAAACAGCCCCCAAGTTTCACTCATTTTCCTTTGTAATCTGAGACGGCAAAATTAAGTCAACTAGATTTCACAAAAATAAAAATGTCATAAGTTTAGTGAGACATGTTATCTCATAATTTTTTAAATAATGATAATTTCTTCCAAAAAAATGCAAGTAAAATTTCTTCGGAGTAAAATGTTTAATTGAATTTACTAAATTTAGCAGGAAAACACACTCCCGAAACAAATTCGCATTGTACACAAGAAGAAATTATAATTTCACACTAAATTTATAAGCAAAAATTGTTGAAGAGTAAGGGAACAGATCATAAATTTCTCCGCGCTGCTTTAGAAAGTTTTGGCCGGGATTGATACACAGAAATACGTGACCCGTAAACCTGCTGCCTCCAGTTTCATTGCAGAATATGGACGGAGCAAATTGCCCCGAAGCCTTGATAATTGTCAATCAAACTACAGGGCGCTATATCCCAGAGGACCTTTACCTAATATCAACATCCATGAAAGCCTCAGATTTTACACAACAGAAATCACACTGGTAGCTTCCAACTGACAATATGAATAAACTTTTCATAATGTGAAGAACTAAGGCATGTTCCGTCGTTTCTCACTTATTGTTAGTTCAGGTTGTATATTGCATTGCCATTACGTTCTGCAGGAATTATTTAGTGTCATATTGTCACTCTGTATCTAAATTTAGAACCACACAAAGGTGCACATCTGTAATTACATTGATATCGCGGGATGTTCAAGGGCACGCAGGGGACTGCATTATGTGCATAGCCTACATATCTTAACCAAATACCACTTGAACTTTGATGGAAACAATCTTGGTTTCAGCAAACACTTTTTCCGCGTCTTTAGTATGTCATTTTCTTAAGCAGAGGAGAGGATTAAATTGAATAAAACCTTGCTGGTATGATTTTCATGGACTTCAACCCGTTGTGACTAATCACCATTCACTTGGATACAAATTATTCCATGTAGCACAATATTTTTTTTCAAACGCTACTTATTGCGATCGAAAAAGATCATAAAAGTTCTTCTACAAAACCTTAAAAATCAAGGTAAAATGCTTTTATTTGAGAGAGATCTCAAAAATCTTAAAACTCGAGCTACAGTGTTTTCATTTGTAAGATCCCTAAAAAAAATCTTAACAATGAAGGTAAAATATTTTTATTTGAGAGATCTCTCAAAAATTTTAAAAATCAAGGTAAGGTGATTTTGTTTGCGAGATGTCTAAAAAATCTTAACAATCGAGGTAAAAGGTTTTTATTTGACAGATCTCTCAAAAATCTTACAAATCAAGGTAAAATGTTTTTACTTGAGAGATCTCTCAGATAAAAACATTTCACCTTGATGTTTAAGATTCTGTAGAAGAGGGCCTGATGATGATGATCGTTTTCGATAAAAAAAATTAGCGTTTAAAAATGACAATAAAATGTTGTGTTAGACGGAATAATTTGCATCTGGTGAAAGCTTGCATTTATGGTTACATACAAATAATAAAACCACTACATGTGCCCTAAGCTATGCCAACAGCAGAGCTTCCAAACTTTCCAGTAGCAAACCGTAACACTTGCAGTGACCGACGTTCCTTTATTTGGGTCAGTCATGATAACAAAAGATGTCGTCTTATCTCCATTCATCGCCAATAGTAATTCATGATTCAACAGCATGCTGCCAAACAAAGAAGCGCGATAAGCCTACTGCATTTGCAGCAGCTGCAATTTGAAATCTAATTTGGAGTGAGATCAACTTGCTGAAATTCCAAGTCTTGTGCTAAAGGGCCTCCAGAAAATAGCCTAACTCCGAAGCAGTCGATAAGCCTTAACTCTTCAGCATCACCGCTGTGAGAACCTCTAAACTCACACACTGTATTTGTTTCGCTTGAAAATGTCTTACATCTTACAGCCCTTCAAGAGCAATGAAATCAAAAGGTCACCGAGTATTCACGGTTTGACAGGCACTAATATTTAACGTTAAATCTGCCCCACTACATGCTAAGCACGAACAGAGAGGAAACTGAGGTATAGCTCTACCCACAATCAACTCCGTCACTAGAATGATGTGGGTCGTCAGCGCTACACTCCGTCCGCGTACCCTCGGGAAGGAGACCCCGTACCCCCTTTTACAGGAGGTTGAGTAGGCCTGTGGTTTGGATGAGTACGGAAAATCTCGCCCCCACCAGCGTTCGGACCCTTAACCATTCAGTACTTAGCAAGTCACTATACCAACTGCAGTTACTAAATATAATGCAGTGGCAATATTCAATCATTAGTGCTACCGTCTATAGACCGGTACACAGCACGATCTTGGGGTTCACAGAGACGTTACAGCGTCGAATCGGCGTCAGCACCACTGTTTCTATTTGACATCTGCTTCTCCTATTTGTAACTACTTGCTTAATACCTATGATGATAAAATAGCAAGCGGCTCATGCATATCGCCCATATTTTGTAAGAAGGAGACAACCCACAAAATATCAATTTTGCAGCAGAAGCAGGAAGGTAGCACCTTTTTACATATTACAAATGCTTTGAGAAATAGGATATCCTCCACTTTTCTTGGCTATTCGTGAAGATTGAGTTGTCTCTGTACATATCACAAAGGACCATCAATTGAATGATTTGTTATAAGAAACTCGTTTTAATTCAAAGTGGCAGTTAGCTCCTCTTTTATATGTTAGGTCTATGTGCGAATATGATGTACGAAGGAATGTTTTTTTTAGTACAAAAATGGTAACATTCAGTTTGAGTGCCGTATAATGTAAGAGTCGTGCAAGACATCAAGGATCGAAAACACAAATTCACCAGATAATTTGTAATGATACCATTTCCAACACACAATTTAATCAAAATTTTTTGAGAAACTTCTGGGATAAAAAGCACTCGTATGAAAAGGCAGACACGTTCTCGTTTCGTGTCAATAGCTCACAGATCACTACGACAATAGATATCTTAATAGATTTCGAGTTATGTGATCCATGAAAACTTTAACGATATGTGACGGTATGCATACATTTGATACCGTGTCACAAAATTACTAAGAAAGCGCTGAATGTACCAAGCGAATGTCCGACAACAAGACTTTCCGTAGTCAATAGAATGTTAAGCCTAATTACGGCCAGCATTTCTCAAGCTTTCCAGCCTGTGATTAGCACTGTTATACTCAGCAATAACACTGCTCGCATTTCGACCGACACAGCAACCATTTATGCTAGTACTATGCTTGTCTGATGTATTGCGTTATTAGATGGTGCGCTCTGTTTTCGGAGTTGTCTGTACTCCAATCTTCAAGCGACTGCTTGTCCCTCTACTGTGTTAAAGTTCTGCTTCTGTACGGCTTAGTGAAACAATCTTCTGTTTCTGGATTTTTTTAATCGTTGCACCGTGCATTCTGAAATCTATGTAGTTCACTCACCAACAAATACACTATTTATGAACTTGGTTAAAAGTTTTAAAGTTACATTAAAATACACAATAATATCGCTCCTACATGTTTCGGTCTTCAATGACCGTCATCAGGGAGCTTTATCTGTAACTAACTAAAGTTATATTTATGTTAAAACACTCGGTAAAATTTCTTCGTTATATAAACTAGGTGATATGGCAGCATGTGTGTTGTGTGCTGTGCAGAGTGAGAGAGTGAGTCTCACTTTGCACTGCACACAACACACATGCCGCTCTTCTTAACTGTTAACAGACTATGACGCTTAGGAAACTGACTCTGTTTCCATGTTCGAATAAAATGGGAAGAAACGCCTAATCTGGTAGGCCCCCTAGGAACAACTAACTCCCATTATAAATTAAGACAATGGGCAAAGTCCAAAAGAAGAAGACTGTTTCACCAAGTTCTGCCTTTGCATAATTCAGCAGCATGCCATGAAGACGAATGGTATACTGCAGATGTGCCTCCGTGCATGTACTAAGTTGATGTCAGTGGAAATTTTCAAACCAAAACCGCTTAACCCTGATCCCTTGATGCCCATTGGACAGGATAGTGGATGAGTCGAACAGCTGATATGAAAGCTGAATTTGAACAAAAAAAAAACCCCTTGTCTCTGCCGAGAATTGAAACCCGATTCATCGACTGTCCATCCCACAGCCTATTCACTATATTGACAGATATTGTGTAAATTTGAAATTTTGTACTACTGTTGACGGAATAAAGTTTGAAATAATCAATTAATATGCCGATTGCCGGATCATAGAAGTGATTTAGGTTCTGGGTCCATCCCAAATGCCGCCATTGTTTGAAATATGAAAACAAATCATGAAGACAGGAGTTCAGTCAAACCTGAAAAGTCGAACAAATCCGACAGTAGAAAATATCCATCACAATTCTGATATACTGAATCGAACACGATCACAGAATTTTCTTGTGTTTAACTTTGCTGCATAAAATCGAAGACATTGCTTCTATAGGGTTCTGGGCAACGGCGGCTGGTGGGACTTTTTAGGGGTGTGACAAGGATCATTGTGTGATTATTGAGAATGCCTAATGGATTGTTTCTTTCAGCACAACCACTCAGCGTCAGTGCTGGCTTCATGCAAAGCAAGAACCCAGCTTTACAGGGTTGGGCACAGATTTCAATTACTCCACGTTTCTGTCTTTCCACCAGATGGCAGGACAGGATCAGAAGTGGCAGAAAGATGCCGCAGACCAGAACTTCGACTACATGTTCAAGTTGTTGATCATCGGCAATAGTAGCGTGGGCAAAACATCATTCCTCTTCCGGTACGCGGACGACTCCTTCACGTCGGCTTTTGTATCTACCGTTGGCATCGACTTCAAGGTCAAGACAGTTTTCCGACACGACAAAAGGGTCAAGCTACAGATATGGGTACGTAGTAAGTATGCACGGCTATGAATTCAACATATACTTACTTACTCCTGATGTAGAGTCCTTCTTGAGAAGCTAACTGGTTTGAAGGTAGTCAAGAAATTCCCCGCATTTCACGGAACCCGAAGGTTCATTACGGCACTCACAAGCGTCCGCCACCTGTCTATATCCTGGGCCAGCCCAATCCAGTCAACATACCCACATCCCACCTCCTGGAGATCAATCCTAATATTATTCACCCATCTAAGCCTAGGTCTTCCCAGTGGTCTCTTTCCCTCCGGTTTATCCACCAAGACCCTATACACCCCCCTCCTCTACCATACACGCCACATGCCCAGCCCATCTCATTCTTCTCCATTTTATCACCCGAACAATATTGGGTGAGGAGTACAAATCATTTAGCTCCTCGTTATGCTGTCTCCTCCATTCCCCCGTTACCTCGTCCCTCCTCGGTCCAAATATTCTACTCAACACCATGTTCTCAAACACCCTCAGCTTCCTTTTCTCTCGCAATATCAACGACCCAGTTTCACACCCATACAAAACAACGGGCAAAACTATAGTTCTATATATCTTGATCTTTAAATTTTTGGATAGAAACCTGGATGACAAAAGATTCTGCACCGAATGATAGCAAGCACTTCCTGGCCTCAATCTGCTGTTAATTTCTTCCTCAATAGAATTTTGATTTGTTAAAGTTGTTCCCAAATATTTAAACCCTTCCACCCTCTCGAAGGTACTAATATCAATCCTCACACTATGAATTCATCCTGCATTCTGATCTTGAGACATGACCATGTACTTAGTTTTATCAGCACTTATTTCCAGTCCAATCTCCCTAGTAGCAGCTACTAAAGCTTCTGCATTTTCCTTTAGTGTATGTATGCTTCCTCCCAGTATATTAACATCATCGGCATAAGCCAGAAGCTGATGTGTACCATTTAGTTTTAAGTCATCCTGGTTTACCTGAACCCTCCTAATGGCGTACTCTAAAGCAAAGTTAAAAAACATTGGTGATAGAGCGTCTCTTTGTTTCAAACCATCCCTAATAGGGAACCTGTCAGACTCATTCTTGCCTACCCGGACTCTGCTATATGTTTCAGTCAGACTCATCTTTATTAACCTTACAAGTTTCCTAGGGATACCAAACTCAATGAGTATTT